>Ga0209674_100134_pt1 | contig 114123 bp, 80 predicted proteins | sample AraplaCvi_mMS_r2_FD_184279 | JGI IMG/M metagenome (GOLD analysis project Ga0209674, IMG submission 184279) | Arabidopsis root microbial communities from North Carolina, USA - plate scrape CL_Cvi_mMS_r2 (SPAdes) (version 2) | ecosystem: Host-associated > Plants > Roots > Endosphere | place: USA... | reverse complement strand
AACGCGCCGACAGCCACGTGCGCTGTGCGATGCCGTAATCGGCGGTGAGGATGAAGCCCTTCGCGTTGGTGCCGCCGAGATGGAAGTTCTGGTCGGTGAGGCCGTCCAGCATGGCATCGGGCTGCAGGTACTTGTAACCCAGCGCGATGTTCCATTCGTTCAAGGCCATGGGGTGCGGATCGCCAATGATGCCGCGTACCAGCCAGCCGACCGGGCCGCTCTTATACGGACCATTCGAACCGTTACTGCTGCCTTGATAGTTGTTGACCGGCGCGCCCAGGCCGTTCGGATAGCGATTGAACGCTGCTCGCATGTGATAGGCCATGTTGCGCTCGTATTCGGCCTGCAGCTCGATCGGTGTTTCGCCCACCTTGAAGTCGAGCTTATTGACCAGGTCAGCGATGTGATAGTTGTACGACAGGCCCACGAACTGCGGTTGCGCGTAGTTGGTCGGAGAGGAAGTACTTGGAAGAATGTCGCGCAGCAGGAACACCGTATTGCCCCACTGCATATAGTCGGGCGCAGTGTTGTCCGTGCTGCAGTAGTTGATGCCGGTGTAGATCGCACATGGCGCGGAAAGCTGGCCTTGCATGCGGTTGAAGAAGTAATAGGCCAAGCCGGACTGCCACTGCACATCCTCGGCGAGCCTCCAGGTAAAGCCCAGTTGCGTGGCCCACATCCACTTGTCGCCAGCAGCGTATTTATCGCTGCCCAGCGCCTGCGTCGGCGCGTTGTTGCTGGTGTACTGGATCGGAATCGCGCCCGTGGTGACAAAGGCCTTCACGTCGTCGGTGAAGGGAAATTCGCCGTGACCCACGACGCCATCGAAATTAAGTTCCGGCGAAAAAATAAGATCGGTCTGCAGAAACGGTGATGGCATGCGGCCGGCTGTAATGGAGTAGTACTGGTTGGGTTGCCAGCGCACCCAGGCTTGATCCAGCCAAAGGTTCTTCTTGACCAAGCCGCCGCCCAGCGTTTGGGTGGTGGACACCGGATTGTTGTCGTTACCAGAGCCAATGCGTACGCCCGCCGTCACCGTGTCACCAAGCTTCACGTTGATGCCGATGTGCGCCTGCATGCGCAACATATTGAGACGATTCTGCGTGGAATTGAGGATCGGCGGATTCACGCCTTGAGTAAGACTGTTGACGTCGTACGGGCCGGTCTGGTTGAGCGCGGCATAGTTGATGAAATCCGGCGAGTTCTTGCGGCTGTAATACCAGGATTCATCACGCACGCGCACATCGCCGTACCAGCTGATGCGATCCAGCCATTCCGGCAACACATTCGGTTCGGCCCAGTGTTCGCTCTTGGCCTGCGCGATCACTTCCTGCTTTACCTGCTCGCGGATTTCGTTGCGTACGTTTTGCGGTACGTAGACTGCGCGCACGTCGCCGGGTTGTGCGCCATCGGCAGGCACTGCGGCGGCAGCCGTTGCTTGGCGCGCTTGTACGGCTTCATCGTTGGCTTGCTTGATCAAGCCGTCGGCTTCGCCTTGGGTGATCAGGCCCTTCTTCACCATCAGGCGAATCAGGTTGATGGTGGCGTTGGTCGAAGGGGTGGCGTCTTGCGCGTATGCGGCAATGGTTTGGCTGCCAAACAGCAGACCGATGGCGATGCACAACATGCTCTTGCGCAGTCGACTCCCTCTCCCCTCCGGGGAGAGGGTTGGGGTGAGGGGTCGCACTTGCGAAAGTGCAAGGCCAGCGCAGCCCCTCACCCTAGCCCTCTCCCCGGAGGGGAGAGGGGACTTGTCCGTCGCACTGTGTGGACCTGCAGCCAGAAACGTCATCACGTTCTCCATAAGCATTCTTAAAAATGTCAGCCAGGCCGATAGCCGCGCATCGCCACACGCACTGGCATGCTCAGACTCGCCGGCGGCGGCGTATCGATGCGCACGCCACGCAGTACTTCGAGCAGGGCGCTGTCGGTCTTCTCGACGCCGCTCGGTTTGATCAGTTGCACGCGCGTCACGCTGCCATCCGGCGAGAGCCATAGATTCACGCGCACTTCGAAGACGAGGCGTCGCGTGCGGTCATCGCGTTGAATGGCTTCCTGCAGTGCGTAACTCAGGTATTGCTCGTAGGAAGAACCACCGACGCCGCTGCCGCCACCGCTGCCCACCGTGCCGCCGCCTTCGCCCGCGCCGATGTTGAAGGCGTCGTTGCCGGCCTGTGCGGGACCACTGATGGTGATCTGCTTGGCGACATCGGGCGCCTTGGGCGCCTGCACCGGCTTCGCAGGTTCGGCGGGCTTGGGCACTTCCTGCTTGATTTCTTCCTTCTTCGGCTCCGGCGGCTTTTCCTTCGGCGGCGGTGGCGGCGGTGGCAACGGCGTGATGGTGGCGATGCGCGGCGCGGAACGGCGCACGCCCACTTCATGGCCGGCGAGCATCCAAACCAGCCATGCCGCAGCAAGCAGCAGCACCAGCGCGATGATGCGTCCGCGCCATCGCTGCCATCGTGTCTGCTCGGGGTAAGCGGGCTCGAACATCTTCAGTTCTCAGCTCGCTTGCTTGCCGGTCACCAGACCGACTTGCGTAAGTTCGAGACGGCGCAGCAGGTCGAGTACGTCGACCACTTTCTGGTACTGCACATTGGAGTCGCCCTTCACGATCACCGGAAAGTCGGGCGTCAGCGCTTTCTGTTCGCGCAGCCGCTGTTCCAGTTCGTCCATGCTCACCGGAAAGGCATCGAGGGAAATCTGTCCCGTATCGGATACGGTAATCGCCTTGGTCTGCGGCTTGGCCAGACTCACCGATGCGCTGGCCTTGGGCAGGTTCACCTTGATGCCCTGCACGGCCGCCGTGGTCATGATGATGAAGATCACCAGCAACACGTACGCCAGGTCGAGCATCGGCGTGATGTTGATGTCGTCGTACGGTTTGTCTTCGTCTTGGGCTCGCATGGCGCTCTCCTCAGCTTTCCACCGTGGAGAGATCCACCGCGCGATGCAGCTCGGCCAGACGCGTCACGAACTCATCGACGAACACCTGCATGTTCGCGGTGACGGCCTTGTTGCGCGTCAGCAGATAGTTGTAGCCAAACAGCGCCGGGATCGCGACGAACAGGCCGGCGACCGTGGCGAGCAGCGCGGCGGAAATGCCCGGCGCAATCGCGTTGATGTTCACGTCGCCCGCGGCGGCGATCGCGGCGAAGGTGATCATCACGCCCACCACCGTACCGAGCAGGCCAAGGAACGGGCCGCCGGAAATGGCGATGGTCAGCATCACCATCGAGCGCGACAGCGCCTGGTTCTCGCGCACCAGTGTGGAATCCATCACCGCGCGGATCGCTTCGATCGATTCGGAGGCGATCACCAACCGGCCGTCTTCATCGCGGCGGCGCCACACTTCCTTGGCGCCGGTTTCGTACAGGCGATAGAGCGAGGAGCGGGCCAGTTCCTGCTTGATCGCCGGCGAGGCATGCTTGCCGGAAAGACCGAGCAGATTGCTGCCCAGCTCGCGATAACGATGCAGGAAGCGCTCGTTCGCGTTTGTCACCTGCGATACGTAGCTTCCACGCTGCCACATCACCAGCCAGGAGATCACCGCCATGATGCCCAGCAAGGCGATCACCACCCATGCATCCACGGTGACCGATTTGACGATGATGCCGAAGTAGCCGAAGCCGAAGCCCGATTTCTTTTCGTCCTCGCCATAGGCGGCGAGCTTCGATTCGGCGCCCTGCGTCAGCACGTCGGCGGCGATCGTCGCCGCAGGGCGCACCACGCGCGACAGGCGCAGTTCGTCCATCTGTCCAAGGAAGGCGGCAAAGGGTACCGGCGTGGCACCAGCGCTCGCTGCATCGCCACCCACCGTGGACGGGCCGCTCAATGCAGGCAACGCGGCGGCGAGATTCGCATACGGTTGACCGTTGACGTACAGCGCGATCTGGCCATTGCCGGCCGTCACCGCCAGGTGCGTCCACTGACCCGCTTTCAGGGGTGTGCCCGCCGCCGTGCGCTGCGGTGCGCTGGCGCCATCCACCTCCACGAACGGCGCGCCGCCGTCGATGCCGATGAGCAATGCCTTGCCGTCCTGGCGATGGCCGTAGAGCAAAGTGGCGGTAGTCGGCAGCGCATCCAGCTTGATCCACGCGCTGAAGGTGAAACTGCCACCCTCCTTGATATCGAGCGAGGCGCTGGTCGGCAAGGTGATCACGGTGGAACCGTCGAAGCGGGCCGCATTGCCGGCGATGCCACCGTCCACCGTGCGCAGCGCACCGCTTGCTGCGTTGTTGCCATAGGCGGTCGCATCTTTCGGCGGCTGGCCGCTCTGTTCGTCGAAGTGATACACCAGGGTGTAATCGGCATCGAACGTGGCGGCGCCGCTGCTCAGCGCGGGCGCCTTGCTGTTGCCGTAATACATCCAGATGGTCTGCTGGCCGTTGGCCGGCAGATCGGTGACGTCGAGCCAGATCTGCGCCACGCCCATCACCGGATCGAAGTTTTCGATCTGGTAGTTCAGCGGCGTTTTGCCGTCGGGGGCGACGAAGCGAAGATCCGCGCCCGTCTTGGCCACGCCGTCGAACTGGAAGTTGCCCGGATGCAACCGAATCAACAGCGGCATGCGCCCAACTGGTTGCGCGATATTGCCGCCCCTGGGGCTCGTATCCAGAGTGATGGGTTTGCGGTACGACCAGTCGTCGTTCCACCAGGAGGCCTCGGCGGCCATGCCCGACCGCGGCAACAGCAGCAGGCACAGGGTGCAAAGAAGGATGAAGTACCGCATGGTTTTGAGCCTCTATCCGGAATGCGAAGGGATTACAGTCCTGCCTTGACGCTGAAAAGCAGATGCCCGTCGTGCGCCCTGGTCTGCACGCCAGCCCGCAACGGGTACGCGTATTCCAGATCGCCGTTCAAGTAATGGAAGACGGTGAACGACGTGCCGATGCCGGTGCTGAGCAAGGTGAAGCGCCCGCGCTGTTCGGGCAGCGGATCGATCAGCATCAGGCGCGCACCGTCGACGAAGACATGGAAGCGCCAGTCGTTGGCGAACGATCCCAGCCACGCGTGAATCGACGGCGTGCGCAATTCGACCGAAGCGATGGCGCCGTTGTCCGCCGTGTCTTCCGCCGACAGATAGCCGCGTACGCTGCTCATGCCGCCGGCGGCGAACTGTTCGCTGGAAATCAACGGTTGGGTGCTGGCCTGCGCGCTGGCGCGCGTGGCGACGGCGAAGTCGCCGGCAAAACTGTGCGCATAGTTGAGATCCACCCGCAGATCGGCGAAGTTGTCGCGCGCGTTGTAGCGCTGGTTGTCGAACGCCTGGTTGCCGCTGCCCACACCGCGCCAGCCGAAGTTGCCGGTGAGCGTGAAACCGGTGGTGGATTTGTCGGTGGTGCGCTGGCCGGTATAGGCGGCCGTCAAAGGGTAATACGTCAGCGGCGCTTGCAAGGTCTGTCCGCCAAGCGTGATGTTCTGCTCGAAATGCTTGCGGCTGATGCCGAACGACACCATCTGCGTGTAATCGCCGCCTAGCACCGGCAATTGCTTGGTCGCCTGCAGGCTTACCGCATTACCCTTGCCGAGCACCGTGGTACCGCCCAGCGTGTTGGCATTACTGTTGGATTTGTAGGCCGAGCCGAGCAGGCTCCAGTCCGTATTCAACGGCGCGAGATACGACAGCGCATATACCTCGGTGGCGTGCCGATCCTGCGGCGCCACGATATAAGTGGCCGAAATCGTGTGCCCCAGCTGCCACAGGTTGTCGTAGCGCACGGAAGCGATGGTGCGCAGATCCGGCGTATAGGCGCTATGGTCGTTGTTGACTTCGACGCTGCCGTGCAACGGATAGGTGTCGTCCACCTTGAGCGTGACGTCCATCGTTTGCGGCATGCTGCCCGGACTCAGCAGCGGAACTACTTGCCGCCCCGATTGCTTATTGAGATCGGTGAGTTCCTTCTGCACCTGGTTGAAGTTGGGCACGCTGCCTTGCGCCAGCGAAGGCACCGCATCGCGGATCTCCTGCGGCGAGTGATACTTCGCCCCTTCCACGCGCAGGCGGCCAATGCTGTTTTCCGTCACCTGCAGCAGGATCACGCCGTTCTTCACTTGCTGCGGCGGAATTTCCACTACTACCGATTGATAGCCCTTGGACTGATACAGCTTTTGCAGCGCATCGCGGGCGGCGTGCACGTCGTTCATGCTGCGCCCGGGGCCGAGGTACGGATCGACCGTGCTTTCGATGTCGTCGGCGTGCATCAGCGTATTGCCGCGCACCAGGTATTCGTTGATCTGGAAGTTGGCGGGCGTGGAAGCGGGCGCCGGCGCGGCTTGTGTCTGCGTCTGCGCTGCCAGCGGAAACGCGAGCGCCAGGCCGATCAAGGCCGCCATCGGGCGCAGCAGGCGCGCCGCATTGCTACTTCCGTGCCGCATGCTCATGCGCCGCCCCGTGCGTGCGTCGATCTGTCGGTGTCCAGCCGTCGATACGTTCCCCATCGACGCTGCGAAACTAACGCGCCGCAGATAACCGAATCACGACAGCGGCATGTCGGCTGCGCAACATGGCGCCCCATCCCCCTGCCACGTCCCTGTGGCATTCGCGGTCCCTGCCGCCGATGTCTCGTTTGCCTGATCACGCAATGCGCATCCCGATCGCAACGGCTTTGGCCGTCCATTTGCAAGAGTCAAAAAATCCCCACACGCGGGCGCCAGGCGCCGTGCGTGATGCGAAAAAACCGGAAAGGGCATCCTTGCCCGTCCACGACATCCCTGCCCGAATAGACCGGGCGCCCACTTCGGGACTGAACCTTGTCACGAAAAATTCATGGTTCGGGCGTACACAGGGCTTTCCGACATGCGGGTGTCATGTTTCTGGACACACGACGCCGCGACGTGCTCTTAAAACGTTTTCACGCGATTCACTGTCACATTCCGGGCATAGCCTTTAGGGCTTGTCCAAGGAGGCCATACAACGTGCGGCGCTTTCGTAACCAAGGGTCTTGAGTACTTCGCCATTCGACGGTTCGCGGTCATGGTTTTATGTTCGACGCTGTGTATGGCATCTCCTGCAGAAGCGGTTTCCAACCCGTATCGCGCGGACTCCCAGGCGATCTCGTCCAAGAGTGAACCGGCCCGCAGCGCTCAGGCCGAAGACACCATTGCGTTCGACATACCCGCGCAAGCGTTGCTGACGGCGTTGCGAAGCTACAGCGAGCTCACCGGGCAGGCGGTGCTCGTGGACAACACGCTGGCGGCAGGACGCCATACCTCCGGCATCCATGGGAACTACGACAAGATCGAAGCGTTACAGAAGTTGCTTGCAGGGACCGGGCTGGTCGCCAGTTATTCCAGCGACCAGGCGTTCACGTTGAAGCTCGCGGAGCCGGGCGCAACCGTCGACAGAACGGTGCGCGAAACACCGGAAAGCCTTGGGGTGGAGGAAAGCCAAGCCGTGATCGAACACTATGCAGGAAAAATCCAGCAGCCCATCGAGGCCGCGCTTTGCCAATCCGCGCACACGCGCCCCGGCACGTATCGGCTTGCTTTGCAGATCTGGATCGCCCCATCGGGACATATCGAGAAAACCCGCTGGCTGAGCTCCATCAGCAGCCAGCGTGGCTATGAAATGCGGCACGCCCTGAACGGGCTGGCGCTGGAACCGCCGCCCGCCGGCATGCCGCAGCCGATCACCCTGTTGCTGCTGCCGGGGCGTGCGGCCGATGTTTCGGCCTGCGCTGCGGCGCCGTCCGTGCACTGAGGCTCGCGGCGATGGAAACCACGTCATTGCCGTTGCTTCGCCTGTTCATGGAGCGCCGCCACGAGTTGCGGCGTCGCCTGAAAAGCCGCCTGGGTTCCGATGAACTGGCCAACGATGCCTTGCAGGAAACGTATTTGCGCATCGAGCGCATGGGCGATGGCGCCTGCGTGTCGAGCAATCCGGCGGGCTATCTGTTTCGCATGGCGATTAACGCCGCGTCGGATCAGCGCCAGGTCGATGCGCGCTATCTCACCGGCAGCGAGGTCGACGATCTGCTGCATGTCGGCGCCGATACGCTGGATCCGTCCAGGGTGATGCATGCCAGGCAGGAAGTGCATGTGCTGGAACAGGCGCTGGGCGAATTGACCGAACGGCAGCGCGCAATCCTGATCGCGGCCCGCGTCGAGGATGTATCGCAGGAGGACATCGCCCGCCGGTTCGGCATTTCCGTGCGCATGGTCGGCAAGGAACTCAAGAAAGCGTTGGAATATTGTGGCAAGCGTCTCGATCGCAAAGTCGTTCAGCGGTTCGGTCCTGGCGCCGGAAAAGAGTCTTAGGGGTATGCCCATACTCGATCACATGGCTCACCGTCGTGCTGCGCTGCAAAGGGAAGCGCAGCACTGGCTGCTGCGCCTGACCTCGGGCAATGCGACCATGCACGACGCGAACGCTTTCGAACACTGGTGCGGACAGAGTCCCGCGCACGTGGAAGCCTTCGCAGAAACGCGCCGACTGTGGGAAAACCTTGGCCCGGCCGCCCATGCCTGGATGGCGGGCGAGCAGGCTCGCATGGCCGTGCAATCTCCGCACGCCGTTGCGGCGCCACGCACGCAGCCGCGCATGAGTCGCCGCGCGTTCCTCGGCGCGGCCGTGGCCGCCTCGGCGGCGCTCGTGGTGATGCATCCGCCGCTGCAACTGTGGCCGTCGCTGACCGACATGGCGGCGGACTATCGCACCGCCACCGGCGAACAGCGCGAAGTGGATCTTGGGCACGGCGTGGTGGTGCAGATGAACACGCAGACCACGATGAACCTGCGCCGGTCGCAGGGACGGCTCACCAGTATCGAGCTGCTCGGCGGCGAAATGCAGCTCAAGGCCACGGCGGCTGCGTCCAGTCCCGTGAGCATATTCGCCGGCGGTGGCCGCATCGACGTCAATGCATCCGGCAAGTGCAACGTGCGTTGCAATGATGTGGGCGTGGAAGTCACCGGCCTGGATGGCACCGTCACTTTGCGCTATCAGGGCCAGACCACCGTATTGCAAACCGCGCAGCGCACCGATTACGGCGACGGACGAGTGGGCCAGGTGCTGCCGGCGAACATCGAAACCACCATGGCGTGGCGGCGGCGCGTATTGATTTTCGACGGCCAGCCGCTGGCCGATGTGGTGGGCGAGATCAACCGTTATCGTCCGGGCAAGATCATCCTTGCCAACGCCGACCTGGCCGCGCGCAAGGTGCAGGCGCGGTTTTCGCTCAACCAGCTGGCTGACGTGGCGGCGCTGATCCAGGATGCCTATGGCGCCAAGGTCACCTCCCTGCCCGGCGGGATCGTGATCCTCAGTTGACGGCAACCGGCCTGTTCCGACATCACTGATCGCTGGAGCGGATGAAGGACAGACCCTTGGGCGTCAGCTGCAAAGTTGCGCCACGCTCCTTTTCGTCCAGTTTCTGCACCAGTCCCATCGCCAGCAGGCGCGAGGCGACCGATTCGGGCACCGCGGATGCATGCCCTTCGGCCACGCTTTCCAGGCCGGAGATTTCCTGCTTTTCAAGATGTATCGCCACGTTCACGGGTGCGCTGCCTCGTCAAAAACCATGCTTCAAGCCTGCATCGGCAAGTGTGACAAAATCCCGCCCGCGGCGTGAAATCCGGGTGTATCCGTCCTGCGCTCGCGCGCACGAAAAAGGAAAAAGAAAGCCGCCCGTGAGACGGCTTTCTCGATGTCGTCGAAACGGCTTACTGCTGTACGAGCGAGTAGTGCAGCGTGATTTGGTCCGGCGTGATGCCGTTCAGATCGTTCTGGCCGTAGACCTGGTTGATCTGATACGTGTTGCCGGTGCTGTCGGCAAGCGTGCCGACCAGATGGATTTCGATCAGGCGCGTGCCGATCAGGTTGCCCCAGCCGTCGCGGATGCCGCGCAACTCACCCAGCACGATCTTGCCGGTGAAGGTGTCGGTTTCGTTGGCGCCGGCGGTATTGGTCACCGTTACCGGGCCGGATACCACGAACTTCGTACCCGCTTGGTAGGTACCGCTCGGAATCGACACACCATTGCCGGAGATAGATACCGAAACACTGTCCTGCAGCGTGTAAGGCGGCACGCCACCCGCACCTGACTGCAGGCTCAGGTTGTCGGTGAGATTGTTGAGCGACACCAGACCGCCGAGCACGAAGTAGGTATCGGCGCTGGAGTTGACCTGCTCTGGCAAGGTGCCGGCGGTGCTGCTGGTGAGAGTCGAAGAACTGTTGCTGGCCAACGCCACGTAGGAAAGGCCATAGGCGCCGGTGGTGGCGATGTTGACGTTGGTGGAATTGGTGCTGGTACCGGCGACTTCCAGTTTTCCGCCTTGCTGGAACGACAGGCTGTCGGTCTGGCCGGCGCTGTTGTTCAAGCTGACCTTCAGGCTGCTGGGAACGTAGGTGAATTGCGCCGCATACGAGGCCGAAGCCACGAAAAGCAGGCCCGCAGACATGCACATGGCAAGCGTTTTCAGACGTGAAGCGATATTCATGAGCGCTACTCCTTGACTGACGCGCGAAAGAAATGCGCCGTACCCCTATGCACGGCGCGATGGTGTGGCCGGGTTGTGCCCGGCAGTCGAATATCGTCGTGGACGTTCCGACGTTATGTACGCCGGTCTGTTTTCAGGCGCATTGCCGATTCGCGCGAGCAAACATGACATTTCTTTTAAACAGAGGGGCGGCACGACACCGGCGCGCAAAGCCGATTGCCATAATCGCTTTCATAATCCGCTTTCGACCGGCCTGATCGCGCCGGTCGATGACTCGCCATGCCGATGAGCGCGATATCGCCAACTAGGGCCTGTTTACACTATTTGCGTAGCCCGCGTTGCCGTTGTGTAGCCGTCAGGTGGTAGTGCGTGGCGCAGGCTTGGCTGGCTGCCAAGGCAAGCCACGCGCTGCCGCATGGCGGCTACACAACGGCAACCCGAAGGGCTGGGTCTGTTTGCCCGCCATCCTGCGTCATCACTCAGTCGTGTACCGACGTACACTCCTTCGCTCTTCCTTGCCTGGCGCGCAAACAGATCCCAGCGCGGGCCACGCAAATAGTGTAAACAGGCCCTAGCACACATGCCGGACAGGGGCCGGCGCGAAACGCCCAACGTTTGAAGCGGCTATCAGGCGCCGCCTGATTTGCATACGTTACCGTTTTGCGTCACATTCGGCCGACGCTCTTGGGGTTGGGTGCGGTTGCGGGAATGAAAGATAAGCGGGAGGGTGTGTCGATGAGGCCGTTGCCGGATATCCAGGCCATCGACGTACGCGCCAATGCACATCGTTTTGAAGCGTTCCTGCGGGGCCAGTTTCGCGGGCTGCTGCAGTTTCTGCGTGCGCGCACGGCGTCCGAACAGGACGCCGAGGACGCCGCCCAGGAAAGCATGGCCAAGCTGCTGCGCTACCGCGAGTCGGAACCGCCTTCGGCCTGGAAGCAGCTGCTTTACCGCATTGCGGTAAACGTGGCGCACGACCAGTACCGCGTTGCGCTCAGCCATCACAGCAAGGACCACGTGGCGCTGGACGGCCTGGAAATCGCAGCCGGCGAGCACAATCCGGAACAGCGCGCGCTTTACGACCAGCAGGTGGCGCGCCTGACCCGGGCCATCATGGAACTGCCGCCGAAGTGCCAGCGCGTCTACCTGCTCAAGCGCGTACACGGCTTGAGCCATGCGCAGATCGCCGAGCGCTGCGCCATCTCGGTGAAGATGGTCGAGAAGCACCTGGCCACGGCACTTGCGCAGTTGCGGCGCAAGGTAGGCGATTCGTCGACGGAAACGTTGTAATGGGCATGGACAGGGAAAACGCAGACAAGGGTACGCAAGCGGGCTTGCAGGATCAGGCCGCGCAATGGTTTGCGCGCCTGCTCGATACGCAATGCCCGCCCGCCGAACGCGCTGCATTCGAACGCTGGCGCAGCGCCGACCCGAAGCACGCGGCGGCGTATCGCGAACTGGAAGTGCTGTGGAAGCGCAGCGCCGAAGCGGTGAAAGACCCGGCCCTGCTGGCGGCCGCGAACCGCGCCTTGCGGCGTGAACCGGATACGCATGCCAGGCGCTGGTTGTTTCCCGCGCTGGCGGCGGGTGTGGCAGTGCTCGTCGCCGCCATTGCCCTGCCCCGCTGGATGGCGACGCCGGCCGATCCCGCCGGTACCGCCTATGTGACGACACCCGGGCAGGAGCGCACCGAACAACTCGCGGATGGTTCATCGATATTGCTCGATACGGACACCGAAGTGGTGGTGCGCTACAGCGCCCGCACGCGCCGCGTGGATCTTCTGCATGGCCGCGCACAGTTCTCGGTACAGGGCAATCATGCGTGGCCATTCGTGGTGCATGCCGGCAACGGTACGGTGACGGCGGTCGGCACGCAGTTCCAGGTGCGCCTCGACGGCGGCGCTACCGACGTGGCGTTGCTGAAAGGCAAGCTGGCCATTGCGGCGCAATCGCCGGGCGGCCAGGAGCAAAACGCCTCCCTGGTCGGCGGTCAAGGCTTGAGTTTCGACGAACGCGGCAACATCACACCCGTGCGTGCGATCGACCTGCAACAGGCGCAAGGCTGGACGCAGGGCAAGCTGTTCGTGCACGACTGGCGCCTGCCGCAGTTGCTGGTCGAAATGAATCGTTACAGCGCCAGCAAGGTCGCAATCGGCGACTCCTCTTTGCAGAACATCCATATCAGCGGCGTCTTCCGCACTGGCGATCAGCAGACGTTCCTGCAGATGCTGCAGCAAGGCTGGTCGCTTCGCGCCACACGCACCAGCGACAAGCAGATCGTGCTGTCGCGCTGACGCGCGCCTGCATCATTCGCAGTTTTCCGTGCACAGAAGCTGAGATCACATTCCAGCTGCAAACTCTCCGCATGGTCGTCATTCCCGCCTTCGCGGGAATGACGGTGTGAAGAAACATATAGCTTGCTCGAGCATGACGACGCGCGGTTTATCTCGTTCCAATTCACACATGACGTTTCATGCATTGCAATCGACCACGCGTCATGACGTGCATCAGGTAGGGTTGTCTTCATCGACCGCGTCTTAATCATCGGCGACGCTGCAACACGGACTGCGTGAGGGATTCGAGGGGACGCAGTCGTTGAAGCATTTCTTTCCAGCGCGCCGGGCATCGCTGTGAATCGACGGGCCGCACGCGCGGCCATAACCAACGCATGGGGCTTGCGAGCCGCATCGGCTTCGTTCGCCCTGAAAAAATCGAGGGATTTCATACATGTCGAAGCATTACGGGCTTTTGGGGATTCGTCCATTGCTGTTGCCGGCGGCGTTGTCGCTGGCCTTGTTGTCGGTGTCGGCGCACGCGGCCGACGCGCGCGTGGGGACGCGCACGCATGCAGGCATTCAAAACGTAAGCACGAAGGTTTCCACGCTGGTGATGACCGGGCATCCATCGATCGATGCCACGCAGATCGCGCCGCTGGAACAAAGCAAGCCGTTGCACGTGGAAGTGAGCTTGAACCTGCGCAATGTCGATCAGCTGCAGGGTTTTCTCGCCGGCGTGAATCAGCCCGGCAGCACGAATTACCATCACTTTCTGACACCCGCGCAATTCAAGGCGCAGTACGCGCCGACGGATGCGCAGGTGCAGGCGGTGGTCACGCATCTGACGGCGTCCGGCTTCCGCAACATCAAGGTGGCGCCGAATAACTTGCTGGTCTCGGCCGACGGTACCGCGGCGAATGCGAACGCGGCGTTCGACGCCAATATGAAAACCTTCAACTTCAAGGGCAAGGCGCATTACGCGAACGCCACCGATGCGACCGTGCCGCAATCGCTTGGCGGCATCGTCGATGGCGTGCTTGGCTTGCAGGATTACGCCAAGCCGCACGTGATGTCGCACCGCATCGGCAGCGACGCGATCAAGACGCAGGCCACCACCGGCGTGGTCGGCCATAATCCGACCGATTTTCCGAAGATCTACGATGTCGGCAGCACGCCCAGTGCGTCCAATACCGTGGTCGGCATCATCACCTGGGGCGACATGACCCAGACCGTGAAGGATCTCAACACCTTCACCAGCAGCGCCGGCATGGCGACGGTGAACACGAAGACGGTGGCCGCGGGCAGCGGCACGCTCGCCAACGATGGCGATCCGTCGGAGTGGGATCTGGACAGCCAGGACATCGTGGCGATGTCCGGCGGCGTGAAGCAACTTGTTTTCTACGCCGCGATCAACGGCGATGCGCAGGACAGCCAGTTGACCGACGCCGGCATTACCGCGGCGTACAACAAGGCGGTGACGGACAACCTCGCCAAGGTGATCAACGTATCGCTGGGCGAGGACGAAACGGCAGCGAACAATTCCGGTACGCAGGCGGCGGACGACAAGGTGTTCGCGCAGGCCGTCGCGCAGGGGCAGACGTTCTCGATCTCCTCGGGCGATGCCGGCGTGTACCAATGGTCGAGCGATCCCACCAACGGTGCGCCCGGCTATGTCGCCAACTCGAGCGGCACGGTGAAAATCGATCTCAGCCATTACGGCGTAAGCGAACCGGCTACCTCGCCGAACGTGGTGGCGGTGGGCGGCACCACGCTCAGCACCAGCGGCACGACGACATGGACGGGCGAGACGGTATGGAACGAAGGCCTTGCCCACATCAACAACGACAGCACCCTGGACGAGCGCCTGTGGGCGACTGGCGGCGGCGTCAGCCTGTTCGAGAATGCACCCGCATGGCAAACCTCCGCGCTGGGTTCGTCGGTCACCAAGCGCCAGGTGCCGGACGTGGCGTTCGATGCCGCTTCCGGTTCCGGTGCGCTGATCGTGATCAACGGCCAGGCCAACCAGCAGGTGGGCGGCACCAGCCTGGCGTCGCCGCTGTTCGTGGGCATGTGGGCGCGCATCGAATCGGCCAACAACAACACGCTCGGCCTGCCGACGCAGAACATGTATACCTACTTCCCGAAAGACGCCACGCCGCTGCATGACGTGACCTCGGGCAACAACGGTTACAACGGCTATGGCTACAACGCCGCCGCAGGTTTCGACAACACCACCGGCTGGGGCAGCCTCGACGTCAGCAAGTTCAACGCCTACGTGACCAAGTACTGGGGCGGTGGCGGCAGCGGCGGCGGCACTACCGGCACGCCGGTGGCCAACTTCACCGATACGGTGAGCGGCCTGACCGTGAACTTCACCAACAGCTCCACTGACACCGGCGCCACGATCAGCTCCTACGCCTGGAACTTCGGCGACAACGGCACGTCCACGTCGTCCAGCCCCAGCCACACCTATGCGGCAGCCGGCACGTATACCGTCACGCTGACTGTCACGGACAGCACCGGCGCCACCAACAGCAAATCCGCCTCGGTGACGGTGAGCAGCGGCAGCACCGGCAACGTCTTCAGCAACACCAAGCAGGTGGTGATCAACGACAACGCCACCATCACCAGCAGCATCGCGGTGGCCGGCCTGTCGGGCAATGCGTCGTCCACGCTGAAAGTGCATGCCAGCATCACGCACAACTGGTCGGGCGACCTGACCATCGAGCTGGTTGCCCCGAACGGCGCGTACGCCATCCTGCAGAACCCGGACTACGGCGACGACGGCAACATCAACACCACCTGGACGGTGAATGCCTCGTCGGTGCCAGCCAATGGCACGTGGAAGCTGAAAGTGATCGACAACGATCCGCAGTACTACGGCGATTACGGCACGCTCAACAATTGGAGCCTGACGTTCTGATGCGGTTTGGAGGCGCGCAAGGACGCGCGCCCTCCGCGAACCCAAGCTGCGCGAGCATCACAGCACGTGCATATGACAATCCGACCGCACGGCTGGCCGGCCTTGCCCTATCATCGGACCATCCGCCACAGTGCGGTGTGGTCAGGTGTCCCTTTGTGGGGATGGGACGGGGAGGCAGAAGACGGGGATGCGCCGAAGCTGTGGGGAACGGGCGTCGCGAATGCGCACGCCGCGCAACACCGGAACACCGGCGTCCCTGCTTCGCTGTCTTCTCGCGTGCGCACGGCCCATGGCAGTTGGCGCTGCGGCCGCGCTCGCATCCCTGCCCGCAGTGTCCGACGAGACGGCAAGCAACCCGCGCAACTATTCAGTGCCGGCCGGTGAACTGCGCAATGCGCTGGATGCACTGGCGGCGCAGGGCGATATCCAGATCGTCTATGACCCCGCCCTGGTCGAAGGCAAGATGACGCGCGGCGCGACCGGACGCTTTACGCCGATCGAAGCCCTGAAGCGGCTGCTCACCGATACGGGCGTGAGCTGGAAAACCATCAACGCCGTCACCTTCGTGCTGGAACCTGCGGCGGTCTTTCATCCGCCCACCCGCATCGTCGCCGCGCCGGTCATCGACGAAAAGCCGCTGACGCTCAACACCGTGACCGTCAGCGGTTCGCTGATCAGCAACGCGAACATCCAGACCGCCACGCCGACGTACACCATCACCGCCACTGAAATCCGCGCACGCGGTTTCAACAGCCTGGATGACGTGCTGCAGAATTCCGTGCTGGCGACCGGCTCGGTGCAAGGGCCGCAAGCTGCCGGATCGTTCACGCAAGGCGCCCAGCAGGTGAGCTTGTTCGGATTGGGTCCGCAATTCACGCTGATCCTGCTCGACGGCAAGCCGGTCGCGAACTTCGGACGGCTCTACAACGGCAGCATCAATTTCACCAGCATCTCCAACTTGCCCATCGCGCTGGTCGATCACGTCGACATCATGCCGGGCGGCGCGTCGTCGATCTACGGTTCGCAGGCGATCGGCGGCGTGATCAACATCGTCACCCGCTCGCACATGCAAGGGGGCGAGATCGCGGTGCAGGCGGGCGGCTATTCGGACAGCGGTGGCGCCAGCCAACGCATCAGCGCTGTGTATGGCCACGATTTCGGAACATGGCGCGTGCTGGGCGCGCTCGAGTTCGACAACCAGTCGCCGATCTGGGGCTATCAACGCGCATTGACCGCCAGCAACACCGGCGTGCCCAGTACGCAGGCTGCCGTGGTCGATCTCGGTACGGCCGGCACATCCAACGGCAATGGGCAGGGTTATGCCGCACCGCCGAATGGTTGCGCCCAACAGCTCTTCGGCGGCAGCACCGTCGCAAGCAGCAGGCCGAACGTGCCGGGCACGTATTGCGGCTCGCGTCGGCGCGATAGCTACACCACCTACAGCAATCAGCTGCGCAACCTGGACGGCATGCTCAAGCTCAGCTATCAACCGAACGATGCCGTTCGGTTCTATGCCGACGCCATGCTGAACTCGCAGCAGCAACGCTGGTATCCCGGCGCCCCCGCATGGTTTTCAGACGATCTGCCGCAAGGCGGCATCGAGGATGCCACCACCGGCCACTATCTTTATCTCGAACGTTACTTCGCGCCCGAGGAAATGCCTGGCGGCGCGGCGGGCCAGATGTATCGGCAGAACGACCTGCTCTACCAGGCCGACCTCGGCGCCAATGGCCGCTGGGGCGATTCGGGCTGGGATTGGGACGTCTATTACCTGCGCAGCGGCGATCGCACGGAAGTGGTGGAACCGCTGGCGCTCAAGGCGAAGATCGATGCGTTGTTCAACACCATGCTTGGACCGGTGCTGGGCACCGATCCGCGTTCCGGCTTCAATCTGTACAACCCGGATTACCGCGCGTTCTTCCGGCCGCTCACGCCGGCGCAATATGCGAGTTTCACGCAGGGCGTCGGCGAGTCCAGCCGCACCTGGATCAACAACACGCGCGCCACGCTCAGCAACGCATCGTTATTTGCCCTGCCCGGTGGCGATGCCGGCTTTGCCGCATTGCTCGAAGGCGGCAGCGAAGCGTGGTACGAACCGGTCAATCCGCTGTTTACCCAAGGCGATATTTTCGAGCATGCGGCAACGGGCGGAGGCGGCAAGCGCTTTCATGCCGCCACCGCGTTCGAATGGAATTTGCCGCTGCTGAAAACATTGACGGCGGATGTGTCTGGCCGCTACGACTATTACGCGCTCGACCATGGCGGCAACAATCACAAATTTACCTACAAGGGCGGCCTCGAATATCGGCCGCTGGATAGCTTGCTGATCCGCGGCAACTACACCACGTCGTTCAAGGCGCCGGATCTGTCGTCGATTTTCCTGGGCCCCACCGACTACTACACCACCATCACCGATTACTACCTGTGCGCCCGCGCGCATGGCGCCACCTGCGGCACGGCGTTTCAATATGGCGTGCAAGGTACGTCGTTGGCGAATCCGAACTTGCAGCCGACCTCGGCGCAAAGCTGGACCTTGGGCACGGTGTGGTCGCCGTTGGAAGGTTTGGACATCAGTGTGGATTACCTGCACATCGCGATTCAGAACGAAGTGGTGCAACAGGACCTGGATCTGCTTACGCGCACCAATGCACAGTGCCTGCTCGGCCAGCTCGATGCTGCGTCCGCCGCGTGCCGGGCGGCCATCGGCCAGGTACGGCGCGTGGACGGCCGCGGCCCGATCGTCGGCGTGACGACGTATTACGCGAACCTCGCCAATGAGGTGACCTCCTCGATCATGGGCACGGCGCGCTATCGCTTCCCGTTCTTTCACTGGGGCATGCTCGACGTGCGATTCGACGTCAACGACATGCTCAAGCATGACTTCCAGATCGCTACCGGCCAGGCGCCGATCGATCAACTCGCCAACGCGCAGTACAGCACCGAATTCAAAAGCATCTTCAACGGCAGCGTCAGCTGGACCAGTCCCGGCGGACGCTGGACGGGAACGCTGTATGGGCATCGCTATGGCCCGTCGCCCAACTTCGCCGCCGCCAACAACGGCATCGGCGCAGGCCACGTATCGCCATGGATCACCTTCAACGCCAGCGCCAGCTATCGGCCCACGCGCAACCTTGGTTTTTCCCTGGTGCTCAACAACCTCGCCAACAAGATGCCGCCGCGCGACATGGGCTATGTGTCCTACCCGTTCTTCAACAACGAGAACTACAACATTTACGGGCGGGAGATCCTGTTGCAGGCGGATTTACGCCTGAACGGCGCTGGGCAATAAGGGACGTTCCGGGTCACTTTTTCCCACGAAAACGTGAAGAACACCCGCAAACGTGGGCAAAGCCAGCCTTCGCGCACCACGCGCTCAACGCCTCCTCAAGTGAGGGCGATCACATTCGTCGGACTCGGGCATCCCATCTTGACCGGGATCTGGCCCCCTTGGGACAGCGGGCCCCCGCTTGGCATGGCCCATGCTTCAAGGCTCCGTGCCAACAGCGCACGAGCAGACGCAAAGACGCACAGTAGGGATTTGCCAGGGCGTTTACGTCTTATCACTCGGACGCGAGGCGCTGCCGAAGCCTTTTCGATGAGCGAGCATCCATGCTGTTGTACGTCTACCGCCGCTATGTATTCACCTGCGCCGTACTGCTGACGTACTTTCTGTACGCCATGCTGTTGACCGGGCGCGGGACGACGCAGCCGCATTTCGTGATCGACGAGACGGCCAGCAACCTGAAGCAAGCGAGCGGACTGAGCTTGCGCAAAGTGAGCGATTTCCTGGCCGGGCGCAAATACGTGGTGCTGACCTTCGACGATGGTCCGTACGGTTATGGCGTGGATGAGCAGATCATGGCGACGCTGCAGAAGCATCACGCTCGCGCCATGTTCTTCCTCGTATGCAGCCACATCAATGATGCCAATCGCGGCGTGCTCGGCAAGCTCGAAGGTGCCGGCCATTTGATCGGCAACCACAGCTACGATCATCTGAAGCTGGATACCCTTACGTCCAAGCCCGAACTCGAACACCAGATCGATGGATGCAGCCAGCGCCTTGCTCAGCTTACCGGCCGGCGTCCCTACTATTTTCGTCCACCGTTCGGCGCAACGTCCCACCTCGTCACGCAGTTCGCGCATGCGTCAGGCATGAAGCAGATGCTGTGGAACGCCAACAGCCAGGACAGCTGGATGACGCAGCCGGAGCAGATTCTGCATTGGAGCCTGGAGCAGACGGAAGATCAGTCCGTCCTGCTGCTGCACGAAAAACCGGCCACCGCTGCCGTGCTGGATGAGATGCTCACCCAGCTCGAGCAACGCGGCTTCCAGTTCGTGCTGCCTGATCAGCTTTCCGACAACACCGCGATCAACTAACGCGGAACTCGCAATGAGGAATGGCGCAGCGCGTCTTCGTGCTGCGCGTCGTCGTGCGCGGCGATTTCGGCCATGTCCAGGGCGTTGTGATGCGGGCCGTGCATGCCGCCGGGCGGGATGCTGGCGTCGCTGCTGTTCTGGTTGATGGTGGTGTCGGTGCTGGGTTTGTTCGTCATGCAGAAAGCTTTCCCCAAGAGAAAGTGCGTTAATGGGCTGCCAGAAAGCCCCTCTAACACCTCACCGTCATTCCGGCGAAGGCCGGAATCCATGCTTCGTACTGGAGATAGATTCCGGCCTTCGCCGGAATGACGGTGCGCTAAAGAGAGAGCCCGACCAAACTACCGGGCCGCTAGCGCACTTCGCAAGAGCAAGCCTCACTTCCGCGCCAACTGCTCCACCGACCATCCACCACCCAACGCCCGAATCAACTGCACGCTCGCCCGCAAGCGCTGCGTATCGAGCTGCAGCAACCCGCGCTTCTCCTGCAAGGCCGTGGTCTGCGCCTGCACCACGTCCAGATAGCTGACGGCACCGTGTTTGTACTGGCTCATCGACAAATCCAGTGCGTGCTGCGCGGCGTCGGCGGCGTCGTTCTGGTTGGCGCTGGCGGTGCCGAGGTGGTCGAGCAGCGCCAGGTTGTCCTGCACCTGCCGGAACGCGGTCAGCACGACGCCGCGATACGTGGCCCCCGCTTCATCGGCTTTCGCTTTTGCCGCGGCAACCGTGGCCTTGCGATAGCCGCCATCGAACAGGTCGAAGGCGAGCGTGGGCCCAAGCGCCCAGATGCGATTGCCTGCGGTCAGCAGATTCGCCCAGTCGGTGCTTTGAAAGCCGGCCTGTGCGTTGAGCGTCAGCGAGGGAAACCACGCCGCGCGCGCCACGCCGATGCCGGCGTTGGCGGCGGCGACACGGCGCTCTGCCGCGGCCACATCGGGGCGACGCTGCAACAGGGTGGACGGCACATCGAGCGGAACCACCGGCACGGCCATCGGATCGGTGTGCGCCGTTAGCTGGAAGTTCGCCGCATTTTCGCCGACCAGCACGGCGATGGCGTCCTGCATCAAGGCGCGTTGCGCAAGGGCCTGCGACCACTGCGAGCGCGCATCGGAAAGCTGCGTCTGCGCACGCGACACGTCGAGGCCGGAAACGATACCGCCCGCGTGCAAGGTCTGCGTGAGTTTCAGCGCTTTCTCGTAAGCCTGGATGGTCTGCTGCAACAGTTCGATCTGCTGGTCCAGCCCACGCAGTTGCATGTAGTTGTCGGCGAGCTGCGCCTGCAGGCTCAATTGCGCGGAAGCCAGGTCCGCCGCCGCGGCCAGCGCATTGTCGCGGCCGGCTTCGACGGTGTTGCGCACGCGACCCCACAGGTCGACTTCGTAGCTGGCCTGCGCGCCGACGCTGTAGACGTCGTAGTCGGCCGGCGCGTTCGGATTGCGCAGCGGCGGTGCATGGTCGGATTGACGCTCGCGCACGCCCGCCGCACCCAAACCGATCTGCGGAAACAGCCCTGAGCGTGCCTGCATCGCGTACGCCTGCGCCTGCTGGTAATGCGCCAAGGCCGCGGCGAGGTCGGCGTTGTTGGCGAGCAGCTTCGCTTGCAATGCATCCAGATCGGCATCGGCATAGAGCTGCCACCAGTTGTCGCGCGGCGCCTGGTCGGACGGCTGCGCGGCCACCCATGGGCCGACATCGCGATACGTCTGCGCTTGCGGTGTAGCGGGTGGTTGATATGCAGGCGCCAGCGAGCAGCCGCCCAACGCCAGCATCAACGCGAAGGGAAGCAGCGACTCACGCTTTTTCATGAGGCTTGGCCGTTGCATCGTCGGTGGCGATCTTCACGGCGTCGCCGTCCTTGATGCCGTCGGGTGGGCTGTCGATCACGCGATCGCCGGCATGCAGGCCAGCGCCGATCTCGACCGTCTTGCCGTAGTCGAAAAGAATGCTGACCTTCTTGAACGCGACCTTGTCGCCCTCGCCCACGGTGGCCACGCGCAAGCCGGCGTTGTCGAAGATCAGCGTGCTCGCCGGTACGCGCAGCGCCGTGGTATCCAGCGGCAGGTTGAAACGCACGTGGGCGAAGGCGCCGGGCATCAGCTGATTGCCCGCGTTGTCGACCTGCAACTGCACCAGCGTCGTGCCGGACGTGGCGTTGACCGCGTTGGACGTCGCCACGACCTGCGCGTGGAATTCGCGGCCCGGGTATTCCGGCACCATCAGCACCGCGGCGCTGCCGGGGCGGATCGATGGCGCGTAACGCTGCGGCACCTGCACGTACACGCGCAGCTTGTGGATGTCCGACACCACGAACAATTCCGGCCCGGTGCCGCCGCCCGCGTTGATCAGTGCGCCGACGTCGGTATCGCGTGCCGTCACCACGCCGTCGAACGGCGCCACCATGCGCGCGAACGCCTTGGCCGCCTGCAGGCGATCGACGTTCGCCTGTGCCGCCTTCATCTGCGCCAGCTTGGCGGCGTAGTCGGCCGTGCGCTGGTCGACGTCCTGCTGCGCGACTGAATCGCTGCCGAGCATGGCCTGCCAGCGCTTGGCGGTGACGCCGGCAAGATCCGCGTTCGCCTTGGTGCTGGCGAGGTCTGCGCGCGCCTGTTGCAGTTGTTGATCGAGTTCCGGCGTGGAGATTTCGCCCAGCAACTGGCCGGCTTTCACCGGCGCGCCGATATCGGTTTTCCATTCCTTGAGATAACCGCTGACCTGCGCGTAGATCGGCGCGCGCGTGTACGCCTGCAGCTGGCCGGGAAGATCCAGCACAGGCCCGGCTTTGCCGGGTTCCGGCGCGATGATGCTTACCGTCGGCACGGCCTGTTCCTGCGTCCAGGTTTTCAGGCTGTTGGCCTGCGTGGCGCGCGTGATCAGGCCGATCACTACGACAGCGGCCAGGATGACGGCTACGACGACGCCAGCGAAGCGCAAGCGGCGCTTGGACAAGGGTTGCGATGGATGCATGGTTGCTTCAGACGACATAGCTGGTTTCTCCGGAAGCGTCCGCATGCTTGGCGGCATGCCGCGCATGGATGATGCTGAACACCACCGGCACGAACAGCAGCGTCGCGCAGGTGGCGAAAATCAGGCCGCCGATCACCGCGCGGCCGAGCGGTGCGTTCTGCTCGCCGCCCTCGCCCAGGCCCAGCGCCATCGGCGCCATGCCGATGATCATGGCCAGCGCCGTCATGCAGACAGGACGGAAACGCGTAAAGCCGGCTTCGAGAGCGGCGACGGCCGCATTGCCGTGTTCGGCGAGCCGCTCGCGGCAAAAGCTCACCACCAGGATCGAGTTGGCGGTCGCCACGCCCATGCACATGATCGCGCCCGTCAATGCGGGCACCGACAGCGGCGTGTGCGTGGCGAACAATATCCACACGATGCCTGCCAGCGCCGCGGGCAGCGCGGTGATGATCACGAACGGATCGCTCCACGACTGGAAATTCACCACGATCAACAGATAGATCAGCACCACCGCGCCGAGCAGACCGAACAGCAGGCCCGAGAAGGCGCTGTTCATGGTTTGCACTTGTCCAAGCAGCACGACATGCGAACCCTTGGGCTGCTGGCTGGCGGTGTTGTCGATCAGCTTCTGCACATCCGCCGCCACCGCGCCGAGATCGCGCCCCTGCGTGGCCGCGTAGATCTGCACCACCGATTGGATGTCGTACTGATCCACCACCGCGTTGCTGGCGTTGCGCTTGAGCGCGACCAGGCCGCCCAGCACCTGCGCCTGCCCATTGCTGCCGTTGACCGGCAGATTGCGCAATTGCGCGAGGCTATCGAGCGCGTATTGCGGCGTCTGCATCACGATCGGATACGACACGCCGTTGGCGGGATTCAACCAGAACGTCGGCGCCACCTGGCTGGACCCGGCCAGGTTCACCACCAAGCTGTTGGTGACGTCGCGCTCGGTGATGCCGAGTAATTGCGCCTGCGTGCGATCCACGTTGATGTCGAAACCGGGATTGGCTTGCGACTCTTGAATGCGCGCGTCGACCACGCCGGGAATGCGCTTGATCTGCCCGAGCAAGCTGTTCGCATAGGCGAAATTGGCGGCGAGTTTCGGCCCGCGAATCTGCAGGTCGATGGGCGCGGGCGCGCCGAAGTTCAAGATCTGGCTGACGATATCCGCCGGCGGAAACGAGAACGTCACGCCCGGATACATGTGCGGCAACAGCTCGCGCAGTTTGCGCACGTACTCCGCGGTGGGGCGATGCCCTTCGTTGAGCGCGATCTGGATGTCGCCATCCTGCTCGCCGACCAGACCGGTGTTGTTGTAAGTGGTGTTGATGCCGCTGCCGGACACGCCGATGTTGTCCACCACCGTACCCAGCTCATCGGGCGGAATCACGCCGCGGATGCTGCGCTCGATCTGGTTGAACAAGGTGGACGTTTCTTCCACGCGCGTACCCACTTGCGCCCGCACGTGCATCAGGATCTGCCCGCCGTCCACGTCGGGAAAGAAGTTGCGGCCCAGGAACGGCACCAGCAGAAACGACACCAGCACGAACGCGAGAAAGCCCATGACGAACGGCCGCCGATGCGCCAGCGCCAGCTCCAGCATGCCGTGGTAGGCGCTGCGGATGCGCTCGAAACGCCCTTCGAACGCGTGCTGGAAGCGCACCAGCGGATTCCGTGACGGAGGTTGCGTCACGTGCGTGCCATGTTCGTCGACGTGCGGCGCATGCGGCTTCAGAAGGAATTTCGCCATCGTCGGCACCAGCGTGCGCGAGAGGATGAACGAGCACACCATCGCAAAGATTACCGCTTCGGCCATCGGCACGAACAGGAAGCGCGCCACGCCATCGAGAAAAAACATCGGCACGAACACGATGCAGATGCACAGCAGCGAGACGAATGCCGGCGTGACGATCTGCTTGGCGCCATCGATGATCGCCGTTTCCACGTCCTTGCCGTGCTCGAGATGCCAGTTGATGTTCTCGATGGTCACCGTGGCATCGTCCACCAGGATGCCCACCGCCAGCGCCAGTCCGCCCAGGGTCATGATGTTGAGCGTTTCGCCGAAGGCGGAAAGCAGAGCGATGGCGCCGAGGATCGCCAGCGGGATCGACACCGCAATGATCACGGTGGAGCGCCAGCTGCCGAGGAACAAAAGAATCATCAGGCTGGTGAGCGCGGCGGCGATCACGCCTTCGCGCGCCACGCCGTTGATCGCCGCGCGCACGAACAAGGATTGATCGCCGATCGGCGCCACCTTGAGTTCGTCCGGCAGCAGGCCCTTGCTCTCCACCAATCGCTGCTTGATGCCGGCGACGATCGCCAGCGTGGAAGCCGAACCGTTCTTGAGCACGCTGAGCAGCACCGATCGATTGCCGTCCACGTGCACGATGTTCGTCTGCGGCGGCGAACCGTCGCGCACGTGGGCCACGTCGTGGATATAGATGGTGGTGCCATTGACCTGCTTGATCGGCAGGTTGCCCAGTTCGTTGATGTCGGAAGGCGCGTTGTTGAGATTGAGCGTGTATTCGAACTTGCCGATCTTCTGCGTGCCGACCGGAATGATCAAATTCTGCGCCGCCAGCGCATTGGCCACGTCCTGCGCTGAAAGGCCGCGCGCCTGCAGCGCCGCTGAATCCACGTCGATCTGCACTTGGCGGGTCTTGCCGCCGTACGGATAAGGAATCGCCGCGCCGGGCACTGACACCAGTTGCGGGCGCAGGATGTTCTGGCCCAGGTCGCCGAGATTCTGCTCGCTCAGGCCCTTGCCAGACAGTGCGAGTTGCAGGATCGGCACGGTGGAGGCGTTATAGTTGAGGATCAGCGGCGGCGTGATGCCCGGCGGCAACTGCTTGAGCATGGTCTGCGACACTGCCGCCACCTGCGCATTGGCGGTAGCGATGTTCACGCCCGGCTGAAAGAAGATCTTGATGACGCCGTAGCCGGCGATCGACTTCGCCTCGATGTGCTCCACGTCGTTCACCGTGGTGGTGAGCACGCGCTCGAACGGCGAGGCAATGCGCCCAGCCATCTGGTCCGGCGGCAGGCCGGTGTACTGCCACACCACCGCGATCACCGGAATCTTGATGTCCGGGAAAATATCCGTAGGCGTGCGCAATGCCGCCAAGGGTCCGACGATCAGGATCAGCAGCGCGAGAACGACGAAGGTATAAGGCCGCTCCAGCGCAAGCCGTACGATCCTCAGCATGTGGATGGCTCCAGAAACTTGCTGATGCGTCCTCACGCTTCGGTCCCGGCTTGCGCCGAGATGATGGTGAGGAACCAGGGGCGACGCCGGGATGGCGTGCGGCATGCCTTTGGGGGAAGGCTGCTGGCGTGAACGTTAGTTGCAGAGCTTGCTAAGATCGATACAGCATGGCGAATGGCTTGATATGCATGACGAATGATTACCTGGAACTGCGCCATCTGAAGTACTTCGTCACCGTGGCCGACGAATTGCATTTTGGTCGCGCCGCCGAACGATTAGGCATATCGCAGCCGCCGCTCAGCCAGCAGATTCATGCGCTGGAGATACGCCTGGGCGCAAAACTGTTCGAACGCAAAGGCCGCGGCATCGTATTGAGCGGCGCCGGCAGCGCATTGTTGCCGCGCGCACGCGCCATCCTTACCCAGACCGAGCGCGCGGCCGAATCCGTGGCGCGCTCGCAGCGTGGAGAATTAGGCGAATTGCATCTGGGCCTGATGTCGTCCGGTCCGTTCACCGTGGTGGTGCCGCGTGTGCTGGCCCGCTTTCGCGAACGCCTGCCCGACGTGCGCTTGCTGATTCACGAGATGGCCACCGTGCAACAGATTGATGCGCTGGAACAAGGCCTGATCGACGTTGGCGTAATTCGTCCCGAAGCGCTGCCGCATGGCATCAAGGCGATGGAGTTGTTCAAGGATTCGCTCACCGTGGTGATGCACGCCAGCAATCCGCTCGCGGTGGGAGAAGGTCCGGTCGATATCGGCGAACTGGCGAACGAGGATTTCATTTTCTATCAACGCCACCTCGGCATACGCCTGTATGACGAGGTGATCGCGCTATGTACGCGCGCCGGCTTCAGCCCGCGCATTCTTTATGAAGTGCGCGAATTGCCCACCATCATCGGATTGATTTCCGGCGGCTTCGGCGTGGCCGTGCTGCCTGGCTCGGTGCAGCGGATGATGGTGGAGAACGTGGTCTACCGGCCGGTGAAGAACATGGAAGCGGCGACGGCGGTGTGGGCGATCTATCGCGACGATGCAAACGATCCGATGGTGCATGCGTTCCTGGATATCGCGCAGTGCCTTGCATCCAAGGCGTTGAAAGCGGAACGGAAATGACGCACTCGTCACTGCCCGCACACGACGGCTGAAACAAGGTTCGAGTACGCGCTTGCTTACGCGACGCTGTCGATTTCATGCACATTCTTGCGGGCAACGGTGAGTTGCGAAAAAAGCAACGATCTTTGCTGGCAAGGGAACTTTTTCATTTGTAAACTAGAGGGTACATAAACCCACAACCCTATCCCCATAGGTACACGCAATGCGCATGCATCCCCTCACACGCGGCCTCACCGCCGTGCTGATGTTTGCCCTACCTGCCCTTCCCGCCATGGCGGCCCGCTTCGAACTGCAAGGCGGTGTCAGTTACATGGACAGCTACAGCGCGCCCGCAGCGTTTGGTCAGGTGATCTTCGACGAACATCAATTCGGCAGCAGCAACTTCAGCTGGGCACCGGAAATTACCGCCGGCTGGATCGGCGGCCGCGATCTTCGGCGTTTCGACAACGGCCGCTACACCACCCGCGATGACATCGGCCTGATCGGTGCAGGCATACGCGTCCATTACGGTCCCGCCAATGCGTGGTATCGGAAGCTTTTCGTCAGCGAACAACCGACGGTGCATACCGGCCGCACGCTAGCGCTGAGCAGCTCTTATGAGTTCATGACCACGGTGGGTTATCAGGGCGATCATTGGATGGTGGGCGTTCGCCATATCTCCAATGCCGGTATGCATGAGCCCAATCGCGGCGAGACGATCGCGCTGGTGGGGTTTGCGTTCTGAGTTGAAGCAGTTTTTCGATACATAAAAAAAAGGCCCCTTCGCAGGGGCCGTTTGCTTTTGCCCCCTCCCCTACTTCACGTAGGGGAGGAAGCTGTTTCTGGCAAGCGTGAATATCAATGCCCGCCGCCACCTGCTCCAGCCTTCGCGCCAAACGGCGGCTTGGCCATCCAGATCACCACAATCAGCGACAGAAAGATCCAGCCCAGCACGTAGAAGATCTCGTTGAAGGAAATCTGCAGGCCTTGCGCAGTGATAGTCTGGTTCAACATCCCGATCGTTGTCTGTGTATCGCCGCCCTGGCTGATCGCCTGCTGCGCGGTCGGGTTATACGGAGTGATCTGTTCGGCGAGCTGCGAGTGATGCAGCACGGCGCGGCGTTGCCACATGAAGCTGGTGAGCGAAGCGGCAAAGCTGGCGCCCATCGTGCGCAGGAAGGTGGCCACGCCACCGCCTGAGGCGAGTTCGTTTGGCTTGAGGTCCGACAGCAGGATGGTGGTGACCGGCATAAAGAACAGCGCTATGCCCAGACCTTGCACCAATTGCACCAACGCGACGTGGTAGAAATCCACGCCGATGTAAAAGCCCGAGCGTATGAAACAGGTTACCCCCATCACGACGAACGAGGCCGCGGTGAGCATGCGCAGATCAAAGCGCGAAGCGTAGCGTCCTACGAAGGGCGTGAGGATCACCGGCAGGATGCCCAAGGGTGCCGCGGCGAAGCCGGCCCAGGTGGCGGTGTAGCCCAGATTGATCTGCAGCCACTGCGGGATCAGCAAGTTGATGGCGAAGAATGCTGCATACGCCAACACCAGGGAGATCGTGCCCATGCGGAAGTTGCGATGGCGGAACAGCTTGAGATCGACGATCGGGTCCTTATCGGTCAATTCCCAAATCAGGAAGACGGCGATGGCGATCACCGAGATGATCGAGGTCATGATGATGAAGTTGGAATTGAACCAGTCTTCATCATTCCCCTTGTCCAGCACCACTTGCAGCGCGCCTACGCCAATCACCAGCGTGATCAGGCCCACGTAGTCCACTTTCGGACGCGACGTCACCACTTCGCGCAGACGCATCTGGTTAGCCACCACGAAGCTGGCGAAAACACCGATCGGCACGTTGATGAAGAAGATCCACGGCCAGGAATAGTTGTCGGTGATCCAGCCGCCAAGAATTGGGCCGGCAATCGGCGCCACCACCGTCACCATCGCCAATAACGCCAGCGCCATCGGCCGCTTGTTGGGTGGATAGATGCCGATCAGCAAGGCCTGAGTCACCGGATACATCGGGCCGGCCACCGCGCCTTGCAGGGTGCGAAACACGATCAGCATGCCCATGCTTTGCGCGATGCCGCACAGGAATGACGCGATCGAGAACGCCAGCGTGGCCCACACGAACAGCTTCACCTCGCCGACGCGGCGGGTGAGAAAGCCGGTGAGCGGCAGCGCGATGGCGTTGCTTACCGCAAAGGAAGTGATCACCCAGGTGCTCTGGTCCGAACTCACGCCAAGGTTGCCGGCGATGGTCGGCAACGACACGTTAGCGATGGTGGTGTCCAGCACCTGCATGAACGTGGCCAGCGACAAGCCGATCGTCGCGAGGACCAGGTTGGGTGGACGGAAATGGCTGCTCATAAGATGTCACCTGCGAGCGATGTGTCGAGCTGGCCCTTCTCCCCTCTGCTTCATCGTGCCGTCATTCCCGCGAAAGCGGGAATGACGGCCATGCAAGAACGAAGCATCAAGCGGAAAGAGTGAGGACAGGAATAAACGCGCTCAATGCCCGCCCATGTTGTCGTGAATGACCCGCTCGATCTGCGCATTCGCATCGGCGAGCTGGTCCTTGTAAACATCGGTGCTGAAGCGCGGTTCGCTGCGTACGCTTTGCGCCAGCGTCGGGCCGTTCTGATCGTGCAGGTCCACTTCGGTGGCAAGCGACATGCCGATGCGCAGCGGATGCTGGTCGAGCTGCGATGCATCGGTGAACACCACGCGCACCGGAATGCGCTGCACGATCTTGATCCAGTTGCCGGTAGCGTTCTGCGCCGGCAGCAGCGAGAACGCGCTACCTGTGCCTACGCCGAGGCTTTCCACCTTGCCCTTGTACTTCACCGAACTGCCGTACACGTCGGAGGAAATTTCCACCGGCTGGCCGATGCGCATGTGCGTAAGCTGCGTTTCCTTGAAGTTGGCATCGATCCACACTTCGTGCAGCGGCACCACCGCCATCAAGGCTGCACCCGGCTGCACCCGCTGGCCCACCTGCACCGTGCGCTTGGCCACATAGCCGGTGATCGGCGCCACCATCACCGTGCGCACGTCGTCCAGATAGGCAGCGCGGTATTGCGCAGCAGCGGCCTTCACGTCCGGATGCGACGCAATGGCCGTGTCGTCCACCAGCACCTTGTTGGTCTGCAGTTGCTGCTCGGATGTGGTCAGCGCGCTCTGCGCAGCGGTGAGCGCATCGCGTGCGTGCGCCAGCTCCTCGGCGGAAATCGCACCGCTCTTGGCCAAATCGCGGCGGCGGTTGAAGTCGGCCTGCGCCTTCTGCAACGCGACCTTTTCCACTGCGACTTGCGCTTGTGCGCCCGACACCGTGCTGTACAAGCCACGCACCCGACGCACGGTATTGGCGAGGTTGGCGGCAGCGCGCTGCAAGCCGACATCCGCATCGGACTTGTCGAGCTGCACCAGTACTTGACCCTGCTTTACGAAATCGCCGTCGTCGGCGCCGATGCTGGTGACGGTACCGGCGATGCGCGGCGTGATCTGCACGATATTGCCGTTGATGTAGGCGTCGTCGGTACTTTCATACCAGCGGCCTTCGAGGAAATACCACGCCGTCCACGCAATGGCGGCGAGCACGATCACCGCCATCAGCAAGCGCAGCAGCATGCCGCGCCGGTTGTTGGCCGGCGGAGCCTGCACGATGGGCGTGTCGGCGGTGTTGGGATTCGGACTGGACATGGGGGTGCCTCAGATACGCAAGAAAATTATTTGGAGGAAAATTCGGCATTGGACTGCGGTCGAAAGCCGCCGCCGAGCGCCTGGATCAGTTGCACGTTCAGATCGGACTGCTGCGCACGCAGCGCGGCCATGCGCTGTTCGGCGGCGAGCAGTTCCTGGCGTACGCTGAGCGCTTCCAGGTAATTGCCGATGCCAGCCTTGTAGCGCTGCTCGGCCAGCGTCCAGGCATCGTTCGCCGCATCCAGCGCGCGCTGTTGCGCAGCAATCTGCTGCTGCATCGAGGCGATGGCGTCGTAGTCGTCGGCCACTTCGTTGACGGCGGAGACGAGCGTTTTGTTGTATTGCGCGACTGCGAGGTCGTATTGCGCATCCTTGCCGTTCAAGTTCGCACGGCGGCGGCCGCCGTCGAAGATCGGCAGGCTGATTGCCGGCGCGGCTTCGTAGAAGCGGTTCTTCAACGAGAACAGGTTCGCGCCGCCGAGATTGATCAAGCCGGCCATCGCGCCGATGTTTACGTTCGGCAGGAATTCGGTCTTGGCGGAAGCGATGTCCTTGCTTGCGGCTTCCACGTGCCAGCGTGCAGCCACCAGATCGGCGCGATGGCCGACCAGTTCCACCGGCAGGTTCGCCGGCACGCTCAACGCCGCGGGCGGCAGCAACTGCGGACGAGCGATGTCCAGGCCACGATCGGGACCTTTGCCGAGCAGCACCGACAGCGAGGTACGCGCCGCATCGACCGCACGATCGGTCTGCGCCTTCTGCCCTTCCGCGCTGGCGACTTCCGAATCGCTTTGCTTGAGTTGCATCTGGTTGTCGATGCCCGCGGTCACACGCTGGCGCGTGAGCGTGCGCGCATCATTGGCGCGTTTCAGTTCGGCAGCAGCAACATCTTGTTGCGTATATGCGTAACCCAATTGCACGTATGCGCGTGCAACGTTGGTCGACAAGGCGATGCGCGCCGCTTGCGCGTCGACTTCGGCAGCGCGTTGCTGGCCCAGGTCCGCTTCCCACGCCGCACGCTGGCCGCCCCACAGATCGAGATCCCATTTGAAGCTGCCGTACACGTACTTGGCGGCGCCGACGTGGCCGGTGCCGAGCGCGGGGATGGAAGTGGGAATGCGCGCTTCGGCAAAGCTGCCGCCCACGCCTACGGTGGGTTTACGTGCGGCATCGGCGGCGCCGGCGGCGGCTTGCGCCTGGCGGGCGCGCGCATCGGCTATCGCCAGGCTCGGGTTGTCGTGTAGGGCTTCGGCGATCAGCGCACTGAGCTGCGGATCGCCCAGGCCTGTCCACCAATCGTCCTTCGGCCAGGCCGCATCGGAAACCTGCACGTTCGACAGGCTGCGTTCGGCCTTCAGCGACGAAGGATCGGTGAGCGCGCCGTTCGGGTGCAGCCCGCCGCTGGTCGCACAACCGGCAAGAGCGACGGTGAATCCGACAGCAGCCGCAAGAGTTTGCAGACGCATGGCTTTCAATCTCGACGTTTGAAGTGAATGAAGCAGTGCACCGGCAAGCCTTTCCTGATGCTTTGCCGGCTGGCCGAAACCGGCGATGCCGGCTGGCGTCAGCGCCGCGGGGACTGTTGGGTCCACCGCGGCAGGTCATCCGTGTGTCAGTTCTTGTGTTCTTTGTTGTTGTCGCGCAGCGCGTGCAGCAGGCGACCGAGGTAGTCGTGCAGACGCTGCCGTTCGTCTTCGTTCAACGAGCGCTGCGCCGCTTCCAGCACGCGCTCTTTGCAACCGGTTAGTTGCAGGTACTGCGCATTGCCTTCTTCGGTGAGTTCGATGCGCAGCGCGCGTCGATCCTGCTCGTGCGGGCAGCGGCGCAGATAACCCTTGCCTTCGAGCTGGTCGAGCTGGCGTGTCATGGCGCCGCCGTCCAATTCCACCGAGCGGGCCAGCTCGGTGGCCGTCATCGATCCCAGCTCGGCCAGACGCTTGAGGATCAGGAACTGGGTGAAGCGAAGGCCCAGGCCCTTGGCTGCAATTTCCGCCTCGATACCGCGCACCAGCTCGGTGCGGACGAGGCCGATCAGCACGCCAAGGCTTTCCTGGCTGGTGGGGGTGATGAGCGGTCCGGGGTTCATGGGAGCGCATTTTATTGCTCCCGGTATATTTGTCAAGGCAAATATGTGTTACGCACCTATTGACCCGGCAAATTGACAGAAATGAACTACGCCCCAGCGGGCGCGACCAGCAGGGCCAGCTCGTCGTCGATCCATGCCTTGATGGCCGGATCGCGCAATTCGAACAGCTCAAATACGCCCAGCGCCCGCAACGCCGGCAGTTGCGCCAGCAGGCGGGGCTCCATCGCGCGCCGCACCGCTTCGGGCGTGGCGGGGTCGAGCATCTGATGGGCACAGGCGACAAAGGTCTCCAGCGGAGACTTGGAGACGTCAGGTTTTGCAGAAACCAGTTGGAGCAGGGACATGGGGTTTCCTTATCTTCGTGCGGCAGGATCTGCGTGAAACGGATCACTCATAAAAGACGGACGAACGAGATCTGCCGTGACCGACATCGGCGTGACCGGCAAGGCAAGTGGGCCTATGCATCGGGCGAGGGTCTTCGGCAGCCCCTGGGGTTCATCGGTAACCGCGAGCGGCGGCAGCGGGTGGGGGGAATTCCGGTGATCGTATCGGACAGTCCTGACAGCTTAGGCAAAGCCGATGACAAGCTGATAACGTTATTTGGCCAAATAATGTCGAGATTCAGCCATGCAACGGACCAAGCAGGAGCTCTACGAGCTGATCGAACGCCTGGACGGCCCTGCCCTGATCGCCTACTGGGATGACGGCGAAGCCTTCAGCGAGTACACGCAGGAGACCAAGCAATACGACTGGCACAGCCACGCGCGAGGGCAATTCTTCTGCGTGGAAAGCGGCCTGGTGCACATGCATACCGCGCACGGCTCATGGCTGCTGCCGCCGCATCGCGCCGGCTGGATGCCACCGGGCGAACTGCACAAGGTAACCATCAACGGCCGACTCACCGGCTGGGGCGTCTTCCTGCATCCTGACGTTTGCCCTTGCCTGCCCGATCGGCCCGGGGTGATCGGCGTCAATGCGCTGATGCGCGAACTGGTCCACCGCGCCAGCTCCTGGACCTGGAATCCCGAACTCAACGAACGCCAGCAAAAAGTGATGGCCGTGCTGCTGGAAGAGATCCGCCACGCGCCGCACGAACCGCTGCACCTGCCGATGCCGATGGACCGCCGCCTGCTGCGCATCGCCCTCGCCGTGCTGGATCAGCCGCAGGACAACCGCAGCCTGGAAGAGTGGGCGGCATGGGCCGGGCTCTCCGTGCGCACGCTCAGTCGCCTGTTCCGCGCCGAAACCGCCTTGAGCTTCGCGCAATGGCGCCAGCAGGCGCGGCTCACCAAGGGGCTGGAGCAATTGGCGGACGGCTTGCCCGTCGCCGCGGTGGCGGACGGGCTTGGCTACGCCAGCACCAGCGCCTTCATCGCCATGTTCCGGCGTTGCTTCGGGGATCCGCCGGCTCGCTATTTCGGGCAGCGGGCCACGGCCTAAGCGACAACGCGCTCCTCAACCAAAACTCTCGAACACGATCCCAGCCATGCGCATATTCTCCTTGCTCGCGCACCCGCGCCCGAACAGTTTCTGCCACGCGCTCTCCGAACGCGCCAGGCAGGCACTCTCGATGGCCGGACATGCCATCTCGCATCACGATCTGTATGCCGAGGGCTTCGATCCCTGCCTGACCGCGGAAGAGGCATACAGCATCGGTGACACGCTCGAAGTTGCCTTGTCGCGCGCGAACGATCCGGTCTTGCAGAGTCATCGGACCGAGATCGCACACGCGGACGGCCTGCTGATCGTGCACCCCAACTGGTGGGGCAAACCTCCCGCCATCCTTGCGGGTTGGCTCGACCGGGTGCTGGTGCCCGGCGTGGCCTATCGACTGGCCTCCGCCGATGGAACGCCAGAGGGCTTGCTGTCGATCAGGCAGGCGCTGGTGCTGAACACCTCCGACACGCACGCCGAGCGGGAAGAGCGCGACCTGGGCGATCCGCTGGAACTGATCTGGGGCCGATGCGTGCTGCCCTATTGCGGCGTGCAGACATACCGGCGGCATATTTTCAGGCCCGTAGTGGGTAGCTCGGACGCGCAACGCCTGAGCTGGCTTGCGGACACCGAAGCGCTATGTGGCGCGGCCTTTGCGGGCTGACGCGAACGCATCGCCATCTCACCGCATGAGACGCCCGAGCCTGAGGATCCATGCAGCCGGCAAGGCGGGCCGCCGGTAGCCAGGACCGGCCTTTACCGCGCTGCAACCAGTCCCTATATATGATTGACGCCCTGCCCCCGCACCGCAGCGGGTCATCGCCCATGCCTTTGCAAGATTTCCATCCCGCCGTTGCCGCGTGGTTCGAAACCACGTTCCCTGCGCCTACCGCCGCGCAGGCCGGCGCGTGGCCGGCGATCAGGGCAGGGCAGCACACGCTGGTGGCCGCGCCGACCGGTTCGGGCAAGACGCTTACCGCGTTTCTTGCGGCGATCGATCAGCTGGTGCAGGAAAGCGTCGCGCGCGGCGGCACGCTGCCGGACGAAACGCGCGTGGTGTACGTGTCGCCGCTGAAGGCGCTGTCGAACGACATCCATATCAATCTGGAAGCGCCGCTGGACGGCATCGGCATCGAGCTGGAAAAGCTCGGCCTGCCCGGCGCGCCGATCCGCACCGCCGTGCGCACCGGCGACACGCCGCAAGCCGAACGCAACCTGATGCGCAAGGCGCCGCCGCATATTCTGGTGACGACGCCGGAATCGCTGTACGTGCTGATGGGTTCGCTGTCCGGACGCGAGATGCTGAAAAGCGTGCGCAGCGTGATCGTGGATGAAATCCATGCGGTGGCCGCGAGCAAGCGTGGCGCGCATCTGGCGTTGACACTGGAGCGGCTGGAAGCGTTGTGCCAACGGCCGTTGCAGCGGATCGGCTTGTCGGCGACGCAGAAGCCGATCGAGGATGTGGCGAAATTTCTCGTAGGGCAGGGGACTGGCTTGTCTCCCTCTCCCCTTCGGGGAGAGGGGCGGGGTGAGGGGACAACCTCGCCGGAAACCCCATCAAAAATACAGCCCGTCATTACCGACCTCTTCGCAAGAGCCACCCCCCACCTCAGCCCCCTCCCCGCAGGGGAAAGGGAGCAAGGCTGCACCATCATCAACGTCGGCCACACCCGTGCACGCGATCTGGCCATCGAGGTACCACCGGTACCGCTCGAAGCAGTGATGTCCAACGACAGTTGGGACCTGGTCTACAACCAGCTCGCGCAACTGGTCGAGCAACATCGCACCACGCTGGTGTTCGTCAATACGCGTCGCATGGCCGAACGCGTGGCGCGGCATTTGTCCGAGCGCATCGGACAGGACGTCGTTGCCGCGCATCACGGCAGTCTCGCGAAAGAACATCGCCTGGATGCCGAGCAGCGCCTGAAACGCGGCGAGCTGAAAGTGCTGGTGGCAACCGCATCGCTGGAACTGGGCATCGACATTGGCGACGTCGACTTGGTGTGCCAGCTTTCCTCGCCGCGCTCCATCGCCGCGTTTCTGCAGCGCGCAGGCCGCTCCGGCCACGCGGTGAACGGCACGCCGAAAGCGCGACTGTTTCCGAGCAGCCGCGATGACCTGATCGAATGCGCCGCCTTGCTCGACTGCGTGCGCCGCGGCGAACTGGATACGCTGGTGCAGCCGCCGCAACCGATCGACGTGCTGGCGCAGCAGATCGTGGCCGAAATTGCCTGTGCGGAATGGGATGAAGACGCGTTGTTCGATCTGGTGCGCCGCGCGTATCCGTATCGCACGCTGCCGCGCGAGATCTTCAACAACGTGGTGCGCATGCTGGCCGACGGCTTCAGCACGCGGCGCGGTGCGCGCGCGGCCTATATTCATCGCGACGCCGTGCATCACGAGCTGCGCGCACGACGGGGCGCGCGGCTCACCGCCGTCACTTCCGGCGGCACCATTCCCGATACCGCCGATTACCTGGTGGTGCTGGAACCGCAAGCGACCATCGTCGGCACCATCAACGAAGATTTCGCCATCGAAAGCATGGCCGGCGACATCATCCAGCTCGGCAACGTCAGCTATCGCATCCTGCGCGTGGAGCGCGATCGCGTGCGCGTGGAAGATGCGCAAGGCGCGCCGCCGAGCCTGCCGTTCTGGCTGGGCGAAGCGCCGGGCCGCAGCAATGAGCTGTCGGCCGGCGTGTCGCGCTTGCGCGAGGAACTGTCGACGCGCATCGATGCCGAAGGCGTGCAGGCAGCGTTCGACTGGCTGCGCGAAACGCTGGGCCTGAACGAATCGGCCGCGCAGCAGATCGTGGAATACCTGGCCAAGGCCAAGGCCGCGCTCGGCGTGATGCCGACGCAATCCACGCTGGTGTTCGAGCGCTTCTTCGACGAATCCGGCGGCACGCAGCTGGTGATCCATACGCCTTGGGGCAGCCGCATCAACAAGGCGTGGGGCCTGGCGCTGCGCAAGCGCTTCTGTCGCCAGTTCAATTTCGAACTGCAGGCGGCGGCGACCGAAAACGCGATCGTGCTGTCGCTCTCCACCAGCCACAGTTTTCCGCTGATCGAAGTGGCGCGTTACCTGCACAGCAACACCGCCGAACACGTGCTGGTGCAGGCGTTGCTGGACGCACCGCTGTTTCCGGTGCGCTGGCGCTGGAATGCCGTCACCGCGCTGGCGCTGCCACGCTACGCGGGCGGCAAGAAAGTACCTGCGCCGCTGCAACGCATGAAAAGCGAAGACTTGCTCGCCACCGTCTTTCCCGATCAGGTGGCGTGCCAGGAAAACATCGTCGGCGAACGGGAAGTGCCCGATCATCCGCTGGTCAACCAGACCATGCACGACTGCCTGCGCGAGGCAATGGACGTGGATGGCTTGCTGGAGATCCTCAAGCGAATGGAGTCCGGCGCGATCACCGTGGTGGCGCGCGATCTCACCGCACCCAGCCCGCTGGCCAGCGAAGTGCTCAATGCAGCGCCTTATGCTTTCCTGGATGACGCGCCACTGGAAGAACGGCGCACGCGTGCCGTGCAGACGCGACATTGGAACGGCATCGAAGATACCGACGATTTGGCCAAGCTCGATCCGGAAGCGATCGCCGCGGTGCGTGCGGAAGCGTGGCCGGAAGTGCGCAGTGCAGATGAAATGCATGAGGCGCTGAATGTGCTGGGCTTCGTGACTGAAGAGGAGGCGCGCGCCAATGAAGGGTGGCCGGATTGGCTGCACAAGCTCGCCAAGGTTCATCGCGCAACGCTTTTAGCTCCCTCTCCCCGCCGGGGAGAGGGTTGGGGTGAGGGGACAACCTCGTGCAATCTATGGATCTGCGCCGAAAAACTCCCCATGTGGCATGCGGTGCACGCGCATGCATCCATGCAGCCGGCAGTCACCGCTCCGGCCGAATACGCTGCGCAAAGCTGGACCCGCGAAGACGCCTTGCTCGAACTGGTGCGCGGTCGCCTCACCGGTCTCGGTCCCAGCACCGTTGCATCGCTGGCCTCGTCGATGCACGTCGATCCCATCGACATCGATCTCGCCCTGATCCGCCTGCAATCGGAAGGCTACGTGATGCAGGGCCACTTCACGCCGGACGCCAGCGACATCGAATGGTGCGAACGCCATCTGCTCGCGCGCATCCACCGCTACACCATCGGCCGTCTGCGTCGCGAAATCGAACCGGTCAGCCGTCGCGACCTGATGCGCTTCCTGCTCGAATGGCAGCACGCCACGCCGGGCACCAAGCTCAACGGCCCCGATGCGCTCAGTGCCGTGCTCCACCAAATGGAAGGCTACGAAGCCGCCGCGGGCGCGTGGGAAAGCGAGTTGCTCGCATCACGCATCGCGGATTATTCCAGTCGCTGGCTGGACGAACTCTGTCGCGCCGGCCGCATCGGCTGGAATCGCCTACGCAGCGGTGGCGGCAGCAGCGGGCCAGTACGCGCCACGCCGATCGTACTGCTGCCGCGTCGGCAATTGCCGATATGGACGTCCCTGGCCGACCGCAACCAGGAACAGGACGCACTGCTTTCCTCGCGCGCACAAGCCGTTGCCGATGCATTGGGTGCGCATGGCGCGTTGTTCTTCGACGAACTGATCGACGCCGCCCATCTGTTGCGCACCGAACTGGAAGACGCACTCGGCGAGCTGGTGTCCGCCGGCCGCGTCACTTCCGACAGCTTCGCCGGTTTGCGCGCATTGCTGACGCCCGCTGCGAAACGCGAGTCGCCTCGCCATCGACGTGTGCGTCGGCATGCGTTGAGCGAAATCGAGGATGCGGGGCGCTGGTCACTGGTGCGCCGCCTGACACCCTCCCCCCTGCGGGGAGAGGGTCGGGGTGAGGGGCCAACCTCGCGCGAAACTACCACCGACGAAACTACCGAACACATCGCCCGCGTCCTGCTCCGCCGCTACGGCGTCGTGTTCTGGAAACTGCTCGAACGCGAAGCACCATGGCTGCCGTCCTGGCGCGAACTCCTGCGCGTTTACCATCGTCTCGAAGCCCGCGGTGAAATCCGCGGCGGCCGCTTCGTGGAAGGCCTGGTCGGCGAACAATTCGCACTCCCCGAAGCCATCGCCCACTTGCGCAGCATCCGCCTGCGTCCGCCGGAACAAACACGCGTCACCCTGAGCGGCAGCGATCCCCTCAACCTCGTCGGCACCGTCCTCGCCGGCGACCGCCTGCCTGCGCTGGCTGGCACACGCGTACTCTACGAAGACGGCATGCCCGTTGCAGCATTGGTCGCCAACAAGCCGCAATGGCTGATCGAAGGCGATCTTGCGCAACAGCGGCGCTGGTACAACGCCTTGCTGCGGCGACCGGAACCGGATGGCACGAGCGACGTGAGTTACGTTCATCGTTGAGCCCACATCCGAAGGCGCAACTTTTCGTTTGTGGAAAGGCCTGGCGGAAAGGCTTGGCACGTTTGTAAACTGGCTCACGGCAAATGTTGCCTAACGTTTCGTTCAAGGCGGACGGCTGCGTAGCCGCTTAACTCCGGCGTTAGACCTCACTAGGGGAATTTCTTGGGCACTGGATTCTGGGTCAAGCGGTTTCTTACTGTCCTATTGGGATCTTTCGCGATCATCTTCGTTGTGCAGTTGCTCAAAGGCCATAGCTTCGATTACGCGGCAACGCAAGCTGCAATTTGGGGCACTCTGGCTGCGCTTATTTTCGGCATCACCAGGTTCTTTCGAGCAAAACGAGGGCAGCACTGCGAAATTTGCAGAGACACGCCAGAGATGCAACAAGACCCTCGCGGTGAGGGCTGACATCTCGTTCAAGGCGGACGGCTACGACGCCGCTTAACTTCAGCGTTAGGCTTTTGTAGATGTCATGCAACCGGCAGCTTTCGAAAGAAGAGCACAATCTGGTTCGCTGGATGCTAGAGCATGGCAAGCCAGGAGCAACTTCATTCCTGTCGCAGCTGGAGCAGGCTGTAGTTTCCCCTTGGCAGTGCCCTTGCGGATGCGCGAGCCTCAACTTCACTGTCCCCGGGCTTCCGGAGCCACTAGGTGGCTTGAATGTCCTTGGAGACTTTCTGTTTGGCTCTCAATCTGAGCTCAGCGGGGCTTTCGTCTACGAACAGGCAGGAGTGCTTTCTGGCCTCGAGGTGTATGGCCTTGCTGGCGATGCTCCAAAGGCGCTACCGTCCATTGCGTCTCTTAGGCAGTTCTCTGACGCATAACCACTCATTCAAGGCGGACGGCTTCGTCGTCGCTTAACTCCGGCGTCAGGTGCTCAAGGATGAAGTTCAGAAAAGTCGTCAAAATGCTCGTGTTTGTAGCCGGCCTCATTCTTGCCTTGGCTGGCGTATGCGCTTTGGCCATGGCCGCTTCAGGCTCTGTGAGCCTAGGTCAGTCCAGCGTGTATGCAATCGGTAGCAGCCTTCTGCTGATTGCAGCGCCATGCATCACCTTACTTTTCTCTGTTCGGCTCGCACAGGTCCTTGGCTTAGTCGTTCTTTTGGCGTTCGCCATCGGTGCCCTTTGGTTGGGTTTTGGGTCAACAGTATCGCTAGAACGTCCATGGCTTTTCCAAACCGCTGCCATCGTCTTTGCTGTGTTGGTAATTTCTCGTGTTGGGTTGTTCCTGCGTAACAAAACTTCTTCGCGAGGCACCTAGCCTTTGGCACGATTAAGGAGGTATCCGTGCATTACTCAAGACTCTGCGCACTGCTAATCGACTGCAACGTCGACGATATCGATCAGGCCGCCAGCTTCTGGGCCGAGGCGTTGGGGCGGCCGGTCGATCCCGGCCACCCGGGCACTCGCGGCAACTACCGCATGCTGGAGACGCCGCCTGACGAGCCGATCGTGCAACTTCAACGCGTCGATCATGAGAGCAGGGTGCATATCGATATCGAAACTGATGACATTCCTGCCGAGGTGCAGCGCCTTGAAAAACTGGGTGCCAGCGTCGTGGACCGCCTTGAACGCTGGGTGGTGATGCAGGCTCCGAGTGGGCAGCGGTTCTGCGTCGTCCGCGTGCAACGGCCTGGCTTTCCCAAGAATGCGAATCGATGGCCGTGAAGCGTGGCGTGGTTTGGCCGCCATCGCCACGTCAACGGTCCGGTTGACGCCGCTTCCGGCATCAACGCTTTCGATGGTTTTGGCATCCCCTTTTTCCCTGGCTTGGTTATAGTTGAAGCGCGGGCCTGAGCTTGGGCACCGGTGTTGGGGAACAGATAAGTCCAGTCGACAGGCAGTATCCACGCCGCCGCGGGTGGCGTGCGCCTGCACACAACCACGGAGGATGCATGAACACCGAATACAACCCTTATTCGCCACCCACCAGCGTGATCACGGACCACGCCGGCAGCCAGGGCCAGGTCGTGGCGAGCAAGGGACGCCGCTTCGGCACCTGGCTCATCGATTACGTCATCTATTACCTAATCATGTTCGTGATCGGAATAGCCATGGGCATGGTGTTCGGTAGCCGCGGCATCCAGGCGCTAGGCATGCCTTTCTGGTACCTGCTCGCCTTCGCCGTGGTCATCGGCTACTACGTGGTGTTCGAAAGCGTCTGGCAGCGTACGCCAGGCAAATTCATTCTTGGCACCATGGTTGTCAACACAACGGGGACCAAGCCAAGCGTTGGGCAGGTTTTCGGGCGCACGTTGTGCCGGTTCATTCCCTTCGAACCGTTTTCCTTTTTCGGCGCCGAAGGCTGGCATGACTCGATCCCCAAGACCAGGGTGGTGATGGTGCAAAAACGCTGAGCCCTCAGTCGCGTGGTCGGGATGAGCGCATGCGAATCCCGACACCGCCCATACGCCATGCTTCGCGCCATCGCCTGTCGGCGAATCAATCGCTGTAGTCGGCGATGTAGACCAGCAAACCGTCGCGCTCGCGGTATTCGCTGCGTCCATCCAACGCGATGCTTTGGCCTGCCCGTATGCCGTTGGGCAGGTCGACGGCGAAGGTGCCCTGAAAATGGATTTGCGCGTGCGCCACGCCATCGGCTTCGCTGTAGCGGGTGATGGTCTGGTGGCGCGCGGAAAACAGGTAGCGGGAGCCCTCCGCCAGATGACGTAGCTCAGGGGCGCCCGCGGTACGCACGCTGAGCACGCCGGCGGTGTAGTTCTCGAAGATCACTTCGCTGTGCATGGTGGCGAGCATGGCGTCGACGTCGATGCGGTTGTAAGCGTCGATGTAGCGGTCGATCAGCGCGCGCATGGTAGTTCTCCCGGGGGTCGGCGCGAGCATAACGGACTTGAGCGTATAAGGGATCGTCGTCACCCTCGGGAGGGATTGCGATGAAAGCCTCAGTCTTTGTTGGCGTCAGTGTCGATGGCTTTATGGCCCGGACCGATGGCGCGCTCGACTTTCTGCCGGAAGGCGGTGGTGAGCCGCATGGCTACGACGAATTCATAAGGACGGTGGACGCACTTGTCATCGGACGGAAGACGTACGAGACGGTGCTTGGCTTTGGTTCGTGGGCGTACGGCGAAAAACCTGTCTTCGTATTGAGTACGCGCGAACTTGCACCATCACCCGCTGGCGCATTGGTGCAACGGATGGCGGGCGAACCCGACGAGATCGTCGCCGAGCTTAGCAAGCTCGGCGTCCAGCATATTTACGTGGACGGCGGCTTGACGATTCAGGGATTCCTGCGCGCCGGACTCATTCAACGATTGATCGTTACACGCGTGCCGGTGTTGATTGGCAATGGCATTCCATTGTTTGGCGCGGTTGCGGAGGACATTCGGCTCAAACATGTCGCCACGCGTTCGTATTCCAGCGGATTGGTGCAGAGTGAATATGAAGTTCTTGGCTGATTGATCTGGTACTGCGTGTTACACGTACGACGCGAGTCGTTGGTTATCGCGCTGATCCTACCCTCACCCGACATGCCTCTCCCGGAGGCCTGGTTTAGCGTCAAACGTCAGCTGAGGATGGCAGATGATGTTGAGTGTTACGTCATGCTAGTTCGTCGTCCCAGCGAAAGCTGGACGTAGCGCGAAGCGCGGAGAACGTTCGAAGGACGGCCCCGAAGGGGTAAACGAAGTGAATCACCCAGTGTCTTTCCGCTCTAAAGTCGCTGGGCCCCGGCTTTCGCCGGGGCGACGAGCATGAAATGAATGGTGTAAGTGAGATTCGACGCTAATCAAGTCCCGAAGGGAGAGGGCTCACGAATCTCGGAATGAGGATGCACCACATCAATGCTTCTTGACGTTATCCGTCTGCGTAATGAACTGCGCCACGTTGTCATGCAGCAGCTTCAATGATTCCTCGTGGGCGTAAACCATGTGACCCGACGGATACCACGCATAGCGGATGTTGTTCAGCAGCGCGGGCTGGATCGGCATGTGCTGCATCTCGTAATCGGCTGCGTAGAACGGCGTGGCGAGGTCGTAGTAACCGCCATTGAGGAAAACTTTCAGCCCAGGGTTGGTCTTCATGGCTTTGGCCAGGTCCGGCATCACATTGAGTGTGCCGTCGTGGCCGCCGTGCTTGAAATTCCAATCGTTGGCGTCCGCGAATTCGTGATAGACCTGGTCCTGGCCGTATTTGAGATCCTTGCGCGCATAATCGTTGAAGGCGGCGATATAGGCGGAGCTGATCGCTGAGGATTGCGGGTCGTATTCCGCTTCCTTGCTCAGCGGATCGAGCGAAGGTCCGGCGAAGCGCGAATCCAGGCGGCCGGTGGTGTCGCCGCTGTCGCCCAGCAGTTCGTGTTCGAACATGCCGCCGGTGACACGCAGGTTGGCCTTCAGCAGATAAGGCACGGAAAGGCCGGTGTATTGATGCAGCTTCTCGGCAACGGCCTGCTTGCGTGCGTCGTCCAGGCGGGAGCCTTGCATCAATGCCTGGGCATAGTCGCCGAGCGCAAACTGTTCCGCTTCCTGCAGGAACGGTTCCAGCGCCGCCGGTTGCTGCGGCAATTTGTGATGGTAGTAGGCGGTGGCGGCAAAGGTGGGCAGGCCAAGTTCGTATGGCAGATCTACGCCGGGATTCTGATCGGCGCCGTCGATGCTGGTATCGAAGTTGAGAATTTGCGACAGCAGGATCACGCCATTGAGGTCGACGCTCTCTTCGTTTTCCAGATCGTTGGCAAGTACCGCCGAGCGCGTGGTGCCGTAGCTTTCGCCGAACAGGTATTTCGGCGAATTCCAGCGACCGTAGCGCGACAGGAACTGGGTGATGAATTGCGCAAAGGCGTGGCCATCGCCGTCGACGCTGTAGATCTCTTTACGCCGATCCTTCATCTGTTCTTCGCGCTTGGAGGCATCCGGGTCGTTGGCGATCAAGCGGCTGAAGCCGGCACCGGGCGCGTCGATGAAGACCAGATCGGAGGCATCGAGCAGGCTGTAGTCGTTGTTGACCAAGGGATAGGGCGCGGCGGGCGTATGGCTATCGTCCATGGTCACTACACGGCGTGGACCGAATGCGCCCATGTGCAGCCACACCGTCGCCGAGCCCGGTCCGCCGTTGTAGATAAAGGTGACCGGGCGCTTGGAGGCTTCTTCGCCTTTCTTGAAATAGGCCACGTAGAACATGCTGACGGTGGGATCGTTTTCCTTGTCGCCTTTGCCGTGCAACACGAGGGTGCCGGCTACCGCCTTGTATGCGATGCGCTTGCCTTCCACGGTGACCGAGCCTTCGCTGGTCGATGCCTGCGGATGCAGCAGGTAGCTTTCCGGCTTCGCTTCGTCCGAGGCTGTCTTGTCTTTCTTGTCGGCGGCGTGGGCCGTGCCGAGCAAGAGCGCGGTCAGGGCGAGAACGAGCGGAAGCTTGCGCATGGGGAGTCCTTGGCAATGCGGCGCGGGCAGCGCGCCGGGATTCCCAGCTTAGGCATTGAACGCATAGGGTTTCATACGCCAGAAGTCACTATGCCGCATGCGCAAAGCGCTCGCGGTAGCGCGCCGGGCTTACTTTCAACGTGCGCCGGAAGTGGTGGCGCAAGGTATCGGCGCTGCCGAAGCCGCAGGCATCAGCAATGCGCTCTACGGGCCACTGGCTTCCTTCAAGCAATTCGCGCGCGCGGCCCAGGCGTTCCTGGATCAGCCATTGCTTGGGCGAGCAGCCCGTGGCCTCTTCGAAACGGCGCAAGAAGGTGCGTTCGCTCATGCGTGCGCGTTCGGCCAAGGCATCCAGCGGCAGCGGTTGATCCAGATGGTTGCGCATCCACTCCAGCAACTTGCCCAGCGCGGTACCTTGCTCGGGCAGCGGCGCCGGAATGAATTGCGCCTGCCCGCCATCGCGGTGCGTCGGCACTACCGCGCGCCGCGCGACCTGGTTGGCGATGCGAGGGCCATAATCGCGGCGGATCAGGTGCAGCGAAAGATCGATCGCGGCAGCGCTCCCCGCCGAGGTCAGCACGTTGCCCGCGTCCACGTACAACACATCCGGTTCGATGCGGATATGCGGATACCGCTCTGCCAACACCTGCGCATAGCGCCAATGCGTGGTGGCGGCGCGGCCATCCAATACGCCGGCTGCCGCCAGCACGAACACGCCCGAACAGAACGAAAGCAGGCGCGCACCGCGCTTATGTGCGGCACGCAACGCATCGAGCAACCCCGGCGGCGGCATGGCATCCACGCCGCGCCAGCCGGGCACGATCACCGTATCGGCCTGCGCCAGCAGCTCCAGTCCGCCGGCCGCCTGCACGCGTATACCGCCTGCCGCATGCAGTGGCCCACGCTCCACCGCGCACGAAGCGAAGCTGTACCAGCGCTCGAATTCCGGTCGCGACAAACCGAACATTTCCACGGCAATGCCGTATTCGAAGGTGCATAGGCCGTCGTAGACCAAGGCGACGACGCGATGGTTGGCCGGGCCTGGACGGGGGCGAGCGCGTTTTGGCGATTTCTTCATGGTGGCTGGCATTCTTGCCAATGTCGTGTTTGCGCGCCAGTGCCCAAACTGGAGCTACATTCACTACGGAGCACGTCCCATGAGCACTGTCGTTACCCGCGTCCCGGCCGCCCAGAGCACGCAGGCATTGGCCCATTTCGAAACGCGCCTCAGCTTCGAAACCGATTGCGCCGACGTGTGGTACGCCACGCAACATGAAACGAAAGACTTCGTGCTGCTGGACGTGCGCACGCCGACGCTCTACTCGGCCGGCCACGTGCCCGGCGCCATCAACATGCCGACGCGCACGATCAGCGAACAGCGCCTAGCCGAATATTCGCCGGATACGGTGTTCGTGGTGTATTGCGCCGGCCCGCATTGCAATGGCGCGAACAAGGCCGCGGTAAAGCTGGCGCAACTTGGCCGGCCGGTGAAGGAAATGATCGGTGGCCTTACAGGGTGGATCGATGAAGGCTTCGGGCTGGAACGCTGACGTGCAAACGCTGGTGCACATTCAACGCGCCAGCGCCGCCGACGTTCAACGGCTGTTGCCGCTATGCGCCGAGCACGCCGCATACGAACGACTGACGCATTCGACAAATGGCGAGGACGAGCTTGTATCGGCATTGAGGGCCGATCGACTGCATGTCTGGATGGCGATGGAAGCCTCGGCAGCCATCGGCTATGCCAGCGCCACGCTGGATTTCTCCACGCTCGATCGCGCGATGTTTCTGCACATGGATTGCTTGTACGTGCGCGAGGCTTGGCGCGGCCGCGGCGTAGGGCAACAGTTGTGGAAGGCAGTTCACGTATTCGCCGGCGCGCAAGGTTGCCGCAACATGCAATGGCAAACGCCGGAGTGGAACGTGGATGCAGCACGGTTTTACCGGCGCCTTGGCGCGGCGGAAACGATCAAGCGGCGCTACGTGTTGCGGCTGGAGTGATGCACGAACCGGAAGGCAGGGATGGTCATCCCTGCCCGTGGATTATCAACCGCGCAGCGCGGCGGCTTCGCGGGCAAGCTGCTCGATAGCGGCCCAATCGCCTGCTTTCAATTTGTCCGCGGGCGTAAGCCAGGAACCGCCCACGCACAACACGTTCGGTAGCGAGAGGAAATCCTTCGCCGTGCTCAGCGCGATGCCGCCGGTCGGGCAGAAACGGATCTGCGGCAGCGGGCTGGCCCATGCGCCCAGCAATTTCGCGCCGCCGGCAGGCACGGCGGGAAAGAATTTGAGATGGCGATAGCCGCGTTCGAGCAAGGCCATTGCTTCGCTGGCGGTGGCGATGCCGGGCAGCAAGGGCAGGGTGCTGTCATCGGCGGCGGCCAGCAACTTGGGCGACATGCCGGGCGAAACCGCGAAGCGCGCGCCTGCCCGTTCGGCGGCGAGCAGATCGTTGGCCGTCAACACGGTGCCGACGCCCACGACCGCACCTTCCACTTCCTGCGCGATGGCGCGGATCGCGTCCAGCGCGGCTGGCGTGCGCAGCGTCACTTCGATCGCCGGAATGCCGCCGGCTACCAGCGCGCGCGCCATCGGCACGGCGTGCTTGGCGTCTTCGATGATCACCACCGGGATCACCGGCGCCAGGCGCATGGTGGCTTCGACGTGTTGTTGCTTGGTTTCGATGTTCATTGGCTAATGCCCAAAAATTTCGAGGGGTTGTCCTCTCTCCCTTCGGGGAGAGGGTTAGGTGAGGGGTAATCTTGCGATGCGTTCGAATCAGAGCGTCGCTCTTATGAAGTTCTTGGCAAGCCTTGGCCCCTCACCCCAGCCCTCTCCCCGGAGGGGAGAGGGAGTCAGATCACAGCACACCTGCGCCAAGGTCGGCAGCCACCGCGTTGCGACGGAAAATGCCGAACAACTCGCGTCCCATGCCGTGTTGATGCCTGGAGAGATCCTCGACCGCCACGGTGCGCGCTGCGAATTCCGCGGCATCCACCAGTACGTCAAGCGTTCCCTTCTGCGCATCCAGGCGGATCATGTCGCCGTCGCGCACCTTCGCGATCGCACCGCCATCGTCTGCTTCCGGCGTCACATGGATCGCCGCCGGCACGCGGCCGCTGGCACCCGACATGCGGCCATCCGTGACCAGTGCAATGCGATGTCCGCGATCCTGCAGCACCGCCAGCGTCGGCGTGAGCTTGTGCAGTTCCGGCATGCCGATCGCGCGCGGTCCCTGGAAGCGCACCACGGCGATGAAGTCACGGTTGAGGTCGCCGCGATCGAACGCGCGCTTGATGTCGTCCTGGTCGTGGAACACCACCGCGGGCGCTTCGATCACCAGGCGATCGTCCGGCACGGAAGACACCTTGATCACCGAGCGGCCAAGATTGCCGTGGAGCATGCGCAGGCCGCCGTCGGCGCGGAACGGTTCGCTCGCGCCGCGCAGCACGCCGCGGTTGCCGCTTTCCTTCGATACCGGTTTCCAGACGAGTTTGCCGGCTTCATCCAGCGACGGCACTTTGGCGTAGCCGGAAAGATCGCAGCCGGCAATGGTGAGTGCATCACCGTGCAGCAGGCCTGCGCTGAGCAGCTGATCGATCAGGAAGCCCATGCCGCCGGCTTCGTGGAAATGATTCACGTCGGCATAGCCGTTCGGATACACGCGCGCCAGCAGCGGCGCGACCGACGACAATGCGTCGAAGTCTTCCCAGCGCAGTGCGATGCCGGCTGCCTGCGCAATCGCCACCAGATGCAGCAGATGATTGGTGGAGCCGCCGGTGGCATGCAAACCAACCACGCCGTTGACGATGGCGCGTTCGTCCACGATATGGCCGATCGGCAGATGTTCGCCCGCCTTGCCCAGCGCGGCACAACGGCGCACGGCTTCGGCGGTGAGCGCATCGCGCAGCGGCGTTTCCGGTGCGACGAAGCTGGCGCCCGGCAGGTGCAGGCCCATGATCTCCATCAGCATCTGGTTGGAGTTGGCGGTGCCGTAGAAAGTGCAGGTGCCGGCCGAGTGATACGACGCCGCTTCCGCTTCCAGCAATTCGTCGCGGCTCGCCTTGCCTTCCGTATAGGCCTGGCGCACTTTCGATTTCTGTTCGTTGCTGATACCGCTGGGCATGGGGCCGCTGGGCACGAACACACCGGACAGATGGCCAAAGCTCAACGCACCGATCAACAGGCCCGGCACGATCTTGTCGCAGATGCCCAGGTACAGCGCGCCGTCGAACATGTCGTGCGACAGGGCAATGGCCGTAGTCATGGCGATCAGATCGCGCGAAAACAGCGACAGCTCCATGCCGGCGCGGCCCTGCGTGACGCCGTCGCACATCGCCGGCACGCCGCCGGCCACTTGCGCCGTGAAACCGGATTGGCGCGCCACCTCGCGGATGAATTCCGGATAGCGCTCATACGGCTGATGCGCCGAAAGCATGTCGTTGTAGGCGGTGACGATGGCGAGGTTCGGCGTATGGCCTTCGCGCAATGCCGCCTTGTCGTGCGGGTTGCACGCGGCGAAACCGTGCGCGAGGTTGCCGCAGGAGAGCCGTGCGCGATGCGGGCCGTCGATGATGGCGTTATTGATGCGTTCCAGATACGCGGCGCGCGTGGCGCGGCTGCGTTCGCGCAGGCGTTCGGTGACTTCGGCGACGACGGGGTGCAAACTCATTTCATGCTCCGGCCGAGCGCACTCGGCGTTGATGCTTGTTAGCGGTGCTCACTACCCTCATGCCGTCATTCGCGCGAAAGCGGGAACCCATTTACCTATGCAACAAAGCAACATGGATTCCCGTTTTCGCGGGAAAGACGGCCAAGTGGGTTACACGGATGCTGCAAGATTTGCCGCATCACGGACACCAATAGATATCCAGGGGCCGCCCGGCGCGCAGCACGCTGGCAACCGGCAGCGCGCTGCCGGGCTTTTCCGCCGCCGCCAGCACGTCGCGCTTGTCGTCGCCCTGGATATGCAGATAAAGCGAACGCGCCTTCAACAGCACTTCGAGGGTGAAGGTGATGCGCGGCTCGCCGGCGCCCGGCGCGCGCATCGGCAACACCAGCGCGGTGTTGGATGCATCGAGCGCTTCGCTCAGGCGATCGCCGCCGGGAAAGAACGAAGCGGTGTGTCCATCCGGACCCATGCCGAGCACGATCACGTCGAACGGTTGTCCCAACGCTTTCACCCGCGCGCGCACTTCGCCGATGCCGGCTTCCGGCGTGGGGGCTTCGGCATACAGCGGCACGAATTCGGCGTCGGCGGCCTTGTGTTGCAGCAGCAGCGATTTCACCAGCCGCGCGTTGGAACGTTCATCGGTATCCGGCACCCAACGTTCGTCGACCAGGGTGACGGTGACGCGCGACCAGTCCAGCGATTCGTTCGCGAGTGCTTCGAACAGGCGCTTGGGCGTGCTGCCGCCGGAGACCGCGATCAACGCCTCGCCGCGCGCGTCGATCGCGTCACGCAGCTTGCCCGCGATGCTGGCGGACAAGGCTTTGGCCAACGCATCGCCGTTGTCGAAGGCGTGTAGCTCGCTCACTGTTCGAAATCCTCGTCCCAGGTGCGGCCGTCGCGTTCGATCAGCGCCACCGCGGCGCTCGGGCCCCAGGTGCCGGAGGTATACGGACGCGGCGCTTCGCCGCTTGTCGCCCACGCGGCCAGGATCGGATCGGCCCAGTTCCATGCCGCTTCCACTTCGTCGCGACGCATGAACAAAGTGGGATTACCGCGCACCACATCGAGCAGCAAACGCTCGTACGCATCGGGCTGCTGCACGCCGAAGGCTTCGGCAAAGCTCATGTCCAGCGGCACGTGGCGCAGGCGCAAACCACCGGGGCCGGGATGCTTGATGGTGAGCCACAGCTTCACGCCCTCGTCCGGCTGCAGGCGCAGCACCAGGCGGTTCTGCGCCAGCGGACCGGCGGACGCGGTGAAGATGGAATGCGGCACCGGCTTGAACGCCACCACGATTTCCGACACGCGATCGGCCAAGCGCTTGCCCGTGCGCAGGTAGAACGGCACGCCGGACCAGCGCCAGTTGGCGATTTCCGCCTTCAGCGCGACGAAGGTTTCCGTGTTGGAGTGATCGACCTTCGACTTGCTGGTGCTGTTCAAGTCGTCGATATAGCCGGGCACGCTCTTGCCTTCGCCGACGCCGGCACGGTATTGGCCGCGCACGGTGAGTTGGGACGCGTTGCTTTCGTTGATCGGCTTGAGTGCGTGCAGCACCTTGAGCTTTTCGTCGCGCACCGCATCCGGCGACAGCGAGGAGGGCGGCTCCATCGCCACCATGCACAGCAGCTGCAGCATATGGTTTTGCACCATGTCGCGCAGCGCGCCGGCGGTGTCGTAGTACGGGCCACGGCGCTCCACGCCCAGCGTTTCGGCCACGGTGATCTGCACGTGGTCGATATGGCCGGCGTTCCAGAGCGGCTCGAACAAGGCGTTGCCGAAGCGCAGCGCCAGCAGGTTCTGCACCGTTTCCTTGCCGAGATAATGATCGATGCGGAAGGTTTGCGATTCGTCGAAGACGCGGCCGACGTCGTCATTGATGCGGTTGGCGCTGGCCAGATCCTTGCCGATCGGCTTTTCCAGCACCACGCGCGACTGGCCCTGGTTGAGGCCGTAGCCGCCCAGGCGCTGGCAGATGTCCACGAACAGGTCGGGCGAGGTGGAGAGATAGAACACACGCACATGATCCGGACATTCGCCCATCAGCTTGGCGAAGTCGTCCCAGCCAGCGTCTTTGCGGGCGTCGAGCGGGCGGTAATGCACCAGCTTGAGGAAGGCGTCCAGCTTGTCGCCCTGCTTGGCGGCGGCGCCGTTGAGCGCGCTGCGGATCTGTGCGCGGTAACCGTCGTCGTCCAGGCCTTCGCGGGCCACGCCGACGATGCGGCTGCCCGGCTGGATCTGGCCGTCGACAAAGCGGTGGAAGAGGGCAGGGAGCAATTTGCGGACGGCCAGATCGCCAGTGCCGCCGAAAATCACCAGGTCGAACAGCTCGACCGGTAGCGCGGGTGCAGTCACAACTCACCTCTATGCATGCGGGCAGCCGCGACAATGCGGCCGCCGGGGAAGCCCGATGGTACCAATGCCGTACCAGGCAATACCAGTCCCTTGTGCGGTGCAAACGTATGCATTGTTTTCATAAGGCAGGAATCGTAAATCGAGAATCGTAAATCGTAAAAAATGGCTTGCGCGGGCGACGGCTCTGCTCGATTTCCGATTGACGATTCCCGATTCACGGACAGGTTGTCCCACTGGTCACGCATTGGTATGGTTCGCAACTATGCAGAACGCCCTGGCCGAGGAATACCGGCGACTGAGCCGCGATACCACCACCCACCAGCCGCTGGCCTACCTGCGGTTGCGGCGAGCCATTCGCAACGTGATTCAGCATCGCGACATCGAGCCGGGCCAAACCCTGCCGAGCGAACGCGATTTATCGCAGGCTTTGGGTTTGTCCCGCGTGACCGTGCGCAAGGCCATTTCAGGATTGGTTGAGGAAGGCCTGCTTACGCAACGCCACGGCGCCGGCACCTTCGTGGCCGAGCGCATCATCAAGCCGATGTCGCGCCTGACCAGCTTCACCGAAGATTTGCGCGCGCGCGGTTTGCATCCGCGCTCCGAATTCTTCGAGCGCAGCGTGGGCGAGGTGACGCCGGAGGAATCGATGGCGCTCAACCTCTCGCCCGGCGTGCTGGTGGCGCGTCTGCATCGTGTTCGCTATGCCGAAGACGAGCCGCTGGCGATCGAGCGCAGCGTGGTGCCGGCCAGCGTACTGCCCGATCCGCACGAAGTGCACGACTCGCTGTACGAGGCGTTGGAGAAATACAACTGCCGTCCGGTGCGCGCGTTGCAACGCTTGCGCGCGGTGTTGCTGGGTGCGCGGCAGGCGCGGTTGCTGCACGTGAGTGCGGGCAGCGCAGGCTTGCATATCGAGCGGCGCGGCTTTCTCGACGATGGGCGCGTGGTGGAGTTCACCACGTCGTGGTATCGCGGGGATATCTACGATTTCGTCGCTGAATTGCAGACGGATTGACCGTTAGGTTGGGGGCAAATAACTCCTGCGGGCTGTCTCGACCGCACGCGGGCGTAAAAGAGGTTGTCCGTTTTCCCCCAACCGCCCTGTTTAGCCGCCGCTGGGAAGACACCCCAATGCACGACGGTCATTTTTCGTTTATTTCGAATATTGCGTTTATTTCAGATAAGCGCGCATAATCTGGGCGCACGATCCAATAAGTCTCGCTAAAAAGCGAGCTGCTTCAACGAAGCACACCATTGACCATTGCGACCGCTGGAGAAGACCATGACCGCCATACGTAATCGCTTCGCGATGGACGCGGCGTCGTCGCCGTCCGTCCATGATGTCGAGTTGGCCAGAACAAGTAGCCGCCTCCTGGCCGCCTGCCTCGGGGACGGCGACACCGCGCGCCTTCGCATTCACGACGGCGATGAAGTGATCGAGGTGCCTATTACGGCGCTGCGTATGCTGGTCGACATCCTGGCCAACATGGCCGAGGGCAGAGCGGTGGGTCTCATGCCGCATCATGCCGAACTGACCACGCAACAAGCCGCGGACCTTTTGAATGTCTCTCGACCGCACCTTGTAGCGCTCATCGAGCAAGGTCTGATTGCGTTCCACAAAACGGGTACTCATCGCCGGCTCTACGCCAGCGATGTACTGGCCTACAAAGCTAAACGCGATGCGGAGAGCCAGACTGCGCTGGCAGAACTCGCCGCCCAAGCACAAGACCTGGGTATGGGCTACTGATGGCGTTCGTCGCCATCTACGACGCCTGCGTGCTGTATCCGGCGCCGCTGCGCGATCTGCTGATGCACTTGGCCTGCACGGGACTGTTCCGGGCGCGATGGACCGAGCGCATCCACGACGAGTGGATGCGCAATGTCCTGGCAAACCGCCACGATTTAAAGTTTGAGCAGCTGCAACGCACGCGCGTGCTGATGGATCAGGCGGTACCGGATTGCTTGGTTACCAACTACGAAGACCTCGAAAAGCAATTGGCGCTCCCCGACGTGGATGATCGCCACGTGCTCGCTGCAGCGATCGTGGGCCGTGCAGACGTCATCGTAACGTTCAATCTGAAGGACTTTCCAGCAGCGGTGTTGGCGCCGAAAGGGATCGACGCGCAACACCCGGATGACTTTATCCGGCACCTGATTGACCTGCATGCCGGCGCCGTCATTGCCGCCGTGCACGCGCAGCGGGACACACTCAAGCATCCACCACGCAGCGCGCGCGAATTGCTCGACACGTTTCTACAGCAGCAGTTGCCAACCACAGTTGCAGCGTTGGAACCGTTTATCGATGCGCTCTAGAAGGTGAGGACAGGCGCTCCCGAGAGTCGTGTAAATCCCACCAAATTGCCCTCACCGCCCCCACCCGCTACAGTTGCGCCCGTTCCAGGTGTCCCCACGGCCAAGCCAAGGGGATGAAACGGGAAGCCGGTGCGCTGTTCGCACAGCAAGGCCGGCACTGCCCCCGCAACGGTAAGCGAGAACGTTTCGAGCGAAAACGCGCCACTGTGCTTTGCATGGGAAGGCATCGTTCGATGGCATGCATTGATGCGCGCCACTCGCGAGTCCGGAGACCGGCCCGGAACAGGTTCTGGCACTCGCGGTGGGCGAGGCACGGAAATCGCGCCGCGGCACCTGCCGCCTGCCCGCCTTCCGTTCCCTTGATTCATCCCGAGCGTCGGCTTGCTCATGCTTACGCCGCGCGGGGACGCGCGGCAGGGGATATCCATGTCGTTGAAGAAGAACACGCTCGCAGCCGCCTTGCTGCTTTCATTGGCCGCGTCGGCCGCCCATGCCGAATCCGCGCCCGATCAGAACGGCACGCTGGCGCCGGTGATCGTCACCGCCACACGTACCGCCATCACCGCCAACGAGGCGCTGTCATCGGTCACGGTGATCACGCGCGAAGACATCGACCGGCTGCAGCCGGTATCCATTGCCGATCTGCTTACCGGCCTGCCTGGCGTATCGATCGGACAGACCGGCGGCATCGGCCAGCAGACGTCGCTGTATTTGCGCGGCACCAATGCCACGCACGTGCTGGTGCTGATCGATGGCATACGCGTCGGCTCCGTCAGCATCGGCTTGCCGGCGCTGGAGCAGATTCCGGTGCAGGCGATCGATCGCATCGAGATCGTGCGCGGTCCGCGCGCCAGCCTTTACGGTTCCGATGCGCTCGGTGGTGTCATCCAGATCTTCACCAAGCACGGGCAACCGAACGGCGGCATCGCGCCATCGGTAAGCGTGACCGGTGGCAGCCATGGCTACGTGAGCGGGCAGGCCGGTGTTTCAGGCGGCGATGCGCATCTTTGGTACAACGCCAGCCTCGGCGGCACGTATACCGGCGGCATTCCCGCCTGCCGCATGGGTGCGGCGGAGGTGGGCGTGGCGTGTTTCGTCGACGATCCGCGCAACGATGCTTATCGCAACTGGAACGGTTTCGCCAACGTCGGCTATCGCTGGGACAACGGTGCCGAGCTGGCCTTCAACTGGCTGCGCAGCAAGAGCAATGCGGAATACGCCGGCAGCCCGTACGGCGGTAACGACGGCATCGAAGAACAATATGTCGCCGGCGCGCGCCTGAGTTTTTCGCCGCTGTCGATGTGGAAGGTCACGCTCAACGCGGGCCAAAGCCGCGACGACAACGCGACGTTCTACCAGGGCAGCTATTACGACCAGTATTACCCACGCATGGGCACCGGCTATTTCAATTCGCGCCGTAACCAGGCGTCGTGGCAGAACGACATCACGCTGGCCGCCAATCAGTTGCTGACCGTGGGCGTGGATTACCAGCAGGAACACATCACCAGCGATACCGCGTTCCAGCAGACCACGCGCGGCGACACCGGCACCTTTGCGCAATACCAGGGCACGTTCGGCCAGAACGAGGTGCAGCTTTCGGCGCGTCACGATCACAACGACCAGTTCGGCAATCACAATACCGGCGCGGCAGCGTGGGGCTATCACTTCCAGAACGGGCCGGTGCTGTCGGTGAGCTATGGCACCGCGTTCCATGCGCCGACGTTTGACGACTTGTATTTCCCGGCGTTCGGCGGCGTGCCCACCGCCAATCCGAACCTGAAGCCGGAGACCTCGCGCAGTGCCGAAATCGGGCTCACCCAGCAACTCGAACACTGGAACTGGGGCGTGAATGCGTACCAGACCAATATCAACAACCTGATCACCTTCGACAGCAACTTCGTGCCGCAAAACTTGAGCCGCGCGCGCATCCGTGGCCTGGAAGGCCAGTTCGGCTTCAACCTGGACGACTGGCGCGTGCAGAGCTATCTCACGCTGATGCAACCGAAGAACGACGACGGCGGCCCGAACAACGGCAAGCTGCTGGCACGCCGCGCACAGCGCACGGGACGCGTGGACATCGACCGCAAGCTCGGCCAGTTCAACCTGGGCGCCACCTTTTTCGCTGCCAGCCAGCGCTACGACGACACCGCCAACACGCGCCGCATGGGTGGCTATGCCACCACCGACCTGCGCGCCAGCTACGCCTTCGCGCCCGGCTGGCAGGTGGAGGCCAAGCTGGCGAACGTGTTCGATCACAGCTATGAAACGGCCTATTACTACAACCAGCTAGGTCGCACCTGGTATTTGACGGTGCGTTACGGGCTGTAAGAACCCGTATTCCGGGCTTGACCCGGGGCGAACCCCAACGGCGCCATGCGGATATGACGACGTTGGGGTTCGGTTGCGCCTCAGCCCAAGCTGAGGGGGTCTGCGGCTGGATCTGAACGCCATGCCTTTCGGCACGGCCGGACTTCAGGCACATTTGCACGGCTAGCCCCCAAGGCATAAAGGTGCCCATGAATGTGCCCTTCTTCTGGATTGCGCCACGGACCGCGCGGGATGGGCGCGAACATGGCTTGCGTTTACCTGACGCGCGTGCGCGGGTGATGCCATGAATATCTTCGCTCCCATCATCCGCCGCCCCATCGGCACGTCGCTGCTGGCGATCGGGCTGACCATCGCCGGCTTCTGCGCTTATCTGATGCTGGGCGTGGCGGCGTTGCCGACGTTCGATTTTCCTGGCGTGTTCGTGGTCGCCTCGCAACCGGGCGCCAGCCCGGAGACCATGGCAAACACCGTGCTCGCGCCGCTGGAGCGCCACCTGGGCCGTATTCCCGGGGTGCAAGAGCTCTACGGTAACGCCACCCAGGGCAGCGCCACGGTCGTCGTGCGCTTCGATTTCGGCGTGAACGTGGACAAGGCCGCCACCGACGTGCAAACCGCGCTCAACGCGGCGCAGCCCGATCTGCCTTCCATGCCGAGTCCGCCGGCGTATTTCAAGCGCGATACCTCGCAGATTCCGATCTTGCATCTGGCGCTGACCTCGAGCAGCCTGCCGCCCGATCGTCTGTTCGATCTCACCGATACCCTGCTCAGTCCCGTGTTCGCACAGATTCCGGGTGTATCGCAGGTGCAGGTGTTCGGCGGCACGCCACACGCCGTGCGCGTGGACATGAACACCGCGGCGCTCTCGGCCATGGGCCTGACGGCCAACGACATCCGCAACGCCTTGGTCGCCGCCAACGTCACCTCGCCGCAGGGCACCTTGAGCGACGGCCAGACGCAGATGACGGTCACCGCCAATGACGCGCTGCACACGCCGCAGGATTTCGCCAAGTTGGTGATCGCCACGCGCAAGGGCGTGCCGGTGCATTTGTCCGACGTCGCCAACGTCAGCAGCGGCGAGCAGGACAAATACCAGGCCGCCTGGTTCAACGGCGCGCGCACGGTCGGCATCCAGATCAACAAGCGGCCGGAAGCCAACGCCGTGGCCACCGCCGAAGCCGTGCGCGCCAAGCTGCCGATGCTGCGCCATTACCTGCCTGCCGACGTGCAGATAACGCCGATCTTCGACTTCACCGAGGGCACCAAATCCGCCCTGCACGAAGTGGAAGTGGCGTTGCTGATCAGCGTGCTGATGGTGGCGCTGGTGATGCTGGTGTTCCTGCGCAAGCTGCGCCCCATGTTGATCGCCGCGCTGAGCGTGCCGCTCTCGCTGGCCGGCGCGTTCGTGGTGATGTGGGCGCTGGGCTATACGCTCAACACGTTGTCGCTGATCGCGCTGGTGCTGTGCATCGGCTTCGTGGTGGACGATGCGATCGTGGTGATCGAGAACATCGTGCGCCACATGGAACACGGCGAAACCGCGCTGAACGCATCGTTGCGCGGCGTAAGCGAGATCGGCTTCACGGTGATTTCCATCACCTTGTCGTTGATCGCCGTGTTCGCGCCGCTGTTGTTCGGCAACAACATGCTGATCATCCTGCTGCGCGAATTCTCGGTCACGCTTACCGCGGCGGTGGTGATTTCGGCGCTGGTTTCGCTCACGCTTACGCCGGCGCTGTGCGGCCATTTCCTGAAACTGGAAAAGGCCTCGACCAAGCCGCCCTCGCGCGTCGAGCAGGCGCTGCTGCGCTTCGACCGCTGGTTGCACAGCCATTACGAGCGTGCGCTGGATTGGGCCATGCATCACCGCCGCGTGATGCGCTGGCAGCCGCTGCTGCTGTTGATCTTGACTGGGGTGCTGGGCTGGGCGGTGGTGAAAACCGCAGGCGGCACCTTCATGCCGGACCAGGACACCGGGCAGCTTGCGGTGATGCTGCGCGTGGACGTCAACGTTTCCCCCACCGAACTCACCAAGCGCGTCGAACAGGCCAACAAGATATTGAAGGACGATCCGGCCACGCTGGACGTGCTGACCATCCTCGGCGGCGAGAACAACGGCAGCGGCGCCGCGGTAGGCAATAGCGCCAGCATGTATGCGGACCTCAAGCCGCGCGGCGACGGTCCGGGCGAGCGCCGCGACGACATCAAGGAAGTGATCAAGCGGCTGCAGAAGAAATTCGACCCGATCCCGGGCGTGAAGGCGTATTTCAATCCGATCCAGTTCTTCAACGGCGGCGGCGCCGGCGACAACGCCGGCCAGTACGAATTCCAGATCGTCGACACCACCGGCCGCCAGGAATTGCAGCCGATCACCTTGAACATGGTGCGCAAGCTGCGCACGGTTTCCAAACTGACCGACGTCAGCAGCAACTTCGACCTGGTCGGCAAGCAGCAGCAGATCAAGATCGACCGCCAGGCCGCCGGCCGTCTGCATGTCAGCGTCGGCGACATCGATGCGGTGCTGCTCAACTCGTTTGGGCAGAACCAGGTATCGGTGATCTACTCGGACATCAACCAATACCGCGTGGTGCTGACCTCCTCGACCGCCGAATCGATGAGCGCCCAGGCGCTGCTCAATCTCTACGTGCGCAATAGCAAAGGCGAGATGATTCCGCTTTCCGCGCTCGCGTCGGTGATGCCGGATATTTCACCGATGGGCATCCGCCATCACAACCAGCAGCAGGTCGCGACGATCAACTACAACCTGCAGCCGAAAGTGCAACAGAGCGAGGGCATCGCGCTGATCGAACAGGCCGCGCTCACGCAGCATCTTCCGCCCGGCGTCAAGCTGGACTTCACCGGCAGCAACCAGCAATTCCAGCAGGCGCAATCCAACGGCACCATCCTGCTGCTGGCCTCCATCGTGGCCATGTACATCGTGCTGGGCATTCTCTACGAAAGCCTTGGCCATCCGCTGACCATCCTCTCCACGCTGCCGGCCGCCGGCATGGGCGCGTTCCTGGCCATGCTGGTCACGCACACGCCGCTGTCGCTGATGGTGATCATCGCGATCCTGATGCTGATCGGCATCGTGAAGAAGAACGCGATCCTCATGGTCGATTTCGCGCTGGTCGCGCAACGCGAACATGGCATGTCGCCGCCGGATGCGATCCGCGAAGCGGCGCTGGTGCGCTTCCGTCCCATCACCATGACCACGCTGGTGGCGATGGGCGCGGCGCTGCCACTGGCGATCGGCTTCGGCATCGGTTCGGAAATGCGGCAACCGCTGGGTATCGCGATCGTCGGTGGCTTGCTCGTATCCCAAATGCTCACGCTGTTGAGTACACCGGCCATTTATTTGTGGTCGTACGATCGCGGCCTGCGCAAGGCGGCGCGCAAGGCTCGGCGCGAAGCGAAGCGGCGCTTGCGTGAACTTGGGCAGCAAACGCCAGCGATCGAGGCCATCGCCGACGAGGCCACATAACGACGTAGATTGGGGTGCAAAACCCAAAGTTGCTGTGCAGGCAGACGATGTTGGGTTTGCATTCCAGCCTACGACAGGCTTACGGTGCGCGCCGTGCCTTTCGGCACGGCCCGACTTCAAGCACATTTGCATGCACACACAACAGCGTATGAAGTGCATATGGATATTTTCGATACGCGCAACAGCCGTTCACACGGCTTGTACATGGCCGTCATTCGTGCGCACAGGCAGACGCCGGCATGAATATTTTCGAGCCGATCGTTCGTCGCCCGACCGGCATCTCGCTGCTTGCCATCGGCTTGGTGCTGGCAGGCTTCTGCGCCTATCTGCTGATAGGCATCGCCGCTTTTCCTTCGATTCAATTTCCTGTCATCGCAGTGGCTGCCACGTTACCTGGCTCCAGCGCGCAGACCGTGGCTGCAACCGTCACAGCCCCGCTTGAACGCCAGCTGGGGCGTATTCCCGGCATCCAGCAGATGACCTCCGATTCAAACGCCGGCGGCACGCTGATCCTGATCCAGTTCGACATGTCGCGCAGCGCGGATCAAGCAGCGCGGGACGTACAGGCTGCGCTCAATGCCGCCTCACCGGATCTGCCGGCCGTCATGGCGTTGTCCCCGCCACAGTATTTCAAGAACGATACCTCGCAGATTCCCGTGCTGCTGATCTCCATGACGTCGACCAGCATGCCGCCGGACAAGCTTTACGATCTGGCCAACACATTGATGCTTCCGGCCGTGGCGCAGGTCACGGGCGTGTCGCAGGCGCAGTTGATCGGCGGCTCGGCGCACGCCGTGCGCATCTCGCTGAACAACCGCGCGCTGACTGCCAAGGGCTTGACCGCCAACGATGTTGCCAACGTATTGCGTGCTGCCAATGTCACCTCGCCGCAGGGCGTCCTGAGCGACGGCATGGAGCAAATGACAGTATCGGCCAACGACGGTCTGCAAACGGCGTCCGAATTCGCCTCGCTGGTCATCGCCAATCGAAAAGGCGTGCCGGTGCATCTTGCCGACGTCGCCACCGTCAGCAGCGGCCAGCAGGATTCCACCCAGGCAGCCTGGTTCAACAACCGCCGTGGCGTGATCATGCAGGTGCAAAAGCGTTCCGATGCGAACGCGGTGCAAGTGGTGCAGGCCATCCGCGATGCGCTGCCCAGACTGCAGAAGCTGGTGCCGGCCGACGTGCAGATCACCCCGATTTTCGACTTGACGCTGTCCACCAAATCCGCCCTGCATGAGGTGGAAATCGCGCTGTTGATCAGCATCGTCATGGTCGCGCTGGTGATGCTGCTGTTTCTCAGGCGCGTCCGCCCTACCCTTATCGCCATGCTCAGCGTGCCGCTGTCGCTGGCCGGCGCATTCGTGCTGATGTACTCGCTGGGCTTCACGCTCAACATGCTGTCGCTGATCGCGCTGGTGCTGTGCATCGGCTTTGTGGTGGACGATGCCATCGTGGTGATCGAAAACATCTTTCGCCACATGGAGCAGGGCGCGAAACCACTGGATGCCGCCTTGATCGGCGTTGGTGAGATCGGCTTTACGGTGATCTCGATCACGCTGTCGCTGGTGGCGGTGTTTGCGCCGATGGTGTTCGGCAACAGCCCGATGGTGATGCTGCTGCGTGAGTTCTCGGTCACGCTGATCGCCACCATCGTGATTTCCGCACTGGTGTCGCTCACCCTCACGCCAGCCCTGTGCGGGCGTTACCTGGTGCAGGAAACGCGTGAACGGTCAGCGCCCAGCAGGTTGGAAGTGGCCGTGGAGCGCATGGACCGCTGGATGCTTCGCATCTATGAGCGCGCACTGGATTGGGCGATGCACCATCGGCGAGTGATGCGCTGGCAACCGCTGATTCTGCTGGTATTGACGGTCGGCCTGGCGATGGCCGTGGTGAAGACTGCAGGCGGTGCACTCATGCCAGAGGGCGATACCGGCATGTTGCAGGCGGACATGGTGGCCGATCCAAATATCTCGCCTGACGCGCTCGCCAAGCGCACGCAAGCGGTGCAGGCCGTGATGCTGGCCGACCCGGCGGTGATCGATGTCGCGTCGTTCCTGGGCGGCAACAACACCAATGGAGCGGTGGGTAACGAAGCCTCGTTCTTTATCGACCTCAAACCGCGCGGCGACGGTCCTGGTCAGCGCCGCGATGCGGCGGACAAAGTAATCAAGCGGCTCAACGAGCAATACAAGAAGCTGACCGACGTGAACGTCGCCGTCACCAGTCTGGGCTTTTTCAACGGCGGCGGCGGGAGCAGGGCGAAAGGCCAGTACGCCTTCTCGCTCACCAGCACCACCAGCCAGCCCTTGCAGCAACCCACATTGCGGCTGGCGCAAGTGATGCGCAAGATGAAGCAGTTCAAGGACGTCAGCACCAGCTTCGACAACATCGGCAAGCAACAGCTCGTGGAGATCGATCGCGATGCCGCGTCGCGGATGCAGGTCACTATCGGGCAGATCGATCAGGCGCTGACCGATGCATTCGGGCAGACGCCGGCTTCGGTGATCTATTCCGACATCAACCAATACCAGGTGATCCTGATCGCCGACAATGCCTATTCACTCAGCCCCGGCACCTTGCTGAACCTGTATGTGCGAAGCAGTACCAACAAGATGGTGCCACTCTCGGCGATGGTGCATATCCTCCCACGCATCGAACCCATCGGCATCCAGCACTACAACCAGCTGGAATCGGCAAGCATCAACTACAACCTCGCCGACGGCGTCAGCCAGGCGGACGGCCTGAAGTACGTCGACCAGGCCATGTTCGCCGCACAACTGCCGGCTGGCGTGATGAAACAGTACACCGGCGACAACCAGAAGCTGGTGGAAGCGGCCACCAACACGCTCGTCATGTTCCTGGCGGTGATCCTCGCGATGTACATCGTGCTGGGCGTTCTTTACGAGAGCCTGATCCATCCGCTGACCATTCTTTCGACCCTGCCCGCCGCCGGCATGGGCGCGTTCCTCGCCATGCTGATCACGCACACCCAGCTCAGCACCATGTCGGTGATCGCAGTCCTGATGCTGATCGGCATCGTGAAGAAGAACGCGATCCTGATGGTGGACTTCGCCCTGGTCGCCGAACGCGAAGGCGGCCTGACGCCACCGGAAGCGATCCGCGAAGCGGCATTGGTGCGTTTCCGCCCGATCACCATGACCACGCTTGTAGCGATGGGCGCCGCGCTACCGCTGGCCGTCGGCTTCGGCATCGGCTCGGAAATGCGCCAGCCGCTGGGCATTGCGATACTCGGGGGCTTGTTCGTGTCGCAGTTGTTGACCTTGCTCAGTACGCCGGCGATTTATCTGTGGCAGCACGATCGGCGTGTGCGCAAGGCGATACGCAGGGCGCGTCGCGAGGAAAAACGCCGTCCACGCCAGTTGGGAAAACCGATTGCAACGTCCGAGGCGGGCAGGCTGGGCTGAGAACTTCGGCACCGCCATGCATATCGCCGCGCTGGGGCTCGGCTTCGCCCAAGCCCGCTACGACACGCAGCCATTCCCCTGAATAGCATGCGTGAGGCTACGCCAATAGCGTGAACACGCCCTAGAACTGCTTCCTCACGCCGAACTTGATCATCTGGTCATGCGCGTGAGGCTGAGCCATGTAGTCGTATTCGGTGGTGATCAGCCAATCGCTCCACAGACGCAGATCGCCGCCGAAGCCTACTTGCACGCTGTTGCCATTGGCGCTGTAGGGATTGGTCAACACGTTCCAGGATCCAGCCGAAGGAATGAAGGCATAGCTCAGTGTGGTGTCCGTCGCGCCCTGGAAGTTGTGGCCCAACTCAAGCCGGAAGTGCGGAATCAGCATGCCCCAGCTCTCCTTGTACTCGCCGCTTGCGCGCAAGCCGAGGACCGCCTGCGAATTACGCACCAGTTCGCTTCCATAAGTAAGCGCCTCGGTAACGTCACCAGTTTCGGAGTAGGCGTTCAAGCGCGACAGCGACCATTGCAGGCGGGTGTAAGGCGACAGCAGCCAGTTGTTCCATATGTATTCGTAGCCCCCGGTCAAGGACGCAAACCACTGGTCGCCGTAGCGATGGCCCAGCAGCGAGTCGCCACTGTTCTCGCCATGGCGCTGGCTTTCGAAGCTGAGGCCGCCGCCGCCGATCACGCCATCGATATAAGTGCGGGCCGATGGCGCGAAACTGCCATACACCGCGGCGCTATACCCCTTCGCAATGCTATGCGTGCCGTCGTTGGAGATATCGCTGTTGTCATGGTTGTAGCCAAGGCTCATGCCCAGCACGCTGTGGTTGCCGATGCGCTGATCCACGCCGACGGTCACCGCAATATTGTCCGAATCGAAACCGGCTGCCTGCCGATAAGAATTAAACGTACCGAAGTTTGCAGTGCCGCCGATCCACACGCCCAGTCCCTGCGGTCCTTTCATGCTGCTGGTGGAAGCTTGTTGGCTGGCCGGTGCATCCGGGAATGGTGCCGTGCCGTCCGGCGCTTCGCTTGCACCGATGCCCGGGCGCATAAAGCCGCTGCGCTGTGGCCACGGCGCAGTCTCCGCTGCGCCACCCGCTTGCGGCTGGCCATGCTGCGGTTGACCGGGTGCGTAGGCACCGGCGTCTCCGCCTAGCGGCTTGCCATCGAGGCTCAAGGACAAGCTGCTGCTGAACAGCGAACCGCCGCCGTCATGCAGGCTTTCCAATCGACCGCGGATATTGTCGAGCTGGCTCTGCGCGAACATCTGCGCTTCGTTGGTCTGTGCATTGATCAGTCCGAGCACATCCGGATTCTTGGACGGGTCCGGCTGCCTGCTTACGAGCACCAGCACATCGACCGTCACCGGATCGCCAGCGGCGGACGTAAGCACCGCGGTGATCTGCACCAGGCCGGTAAAGCTGCCAGTCGGCGTAAACGTCAGCGCGGTCGGTTGATTGAGCGAGACATTGCCGGCGCTGCCCGGCGAAAGGCCGAGCACGCTTGAGCCGCTATAGGTACCGGGCACGATGCTGCCCAGGTCGACCGACACCGGCGTGCCGGGCGAGGTAATCACGGTCTTGGTATAGCCGGCAGCCTTGCCCGCTGCCGTAACCGTTACGGTGATGCCTGCCGGCTGCGACTGACCAAAGTTGTTCGACACGACGTAGTTGAATGTGTCGGTGCCCACGAAGCCGGCCGTCGGCGTGTAGGTAATCTGTTCGCCATTCGCCATTGCGCTGCCATGTGCGGGTTGCGTGGCGACGCCCACACCGACGAACGGTTGCGGACCGGTCGCGCCCTCCGCTGCCAGGATCAGCACCGCGGTGCCAGTCGTGGTGGCGATGGTGTGGCTCGCGGCCACCGGTACCGCCGATGGCACCACCGTGACCGTCACCGTCGCAGGCGCAGAAGTGCCGCCCGGATTGGTGGCGGTATAGGTAAAGCTGTCGGTGCCGCCGTAGAAGGCGGACGAAGGCGTGTAGGTAACGCTCTCACCCGACACCGTTGCGGTGCCATGTTGCGGCGTCTTGGCGATCGCCACCGAGGTCACGTCGATACCGACGATCTTGCTACTGAGGTTGATCGTTGCCGCGGTGTTGTAGTTGGTATTCGCGCTGACATCGCTGACGGTGGGCGGCGGCGGATTGCTGATCGTCACCGCCAGTGTCGCCTGCGGCGCGGCCACATGGCTGCCGTCGCCGGCCTGGTTGGCGGTCACATTGCAGGTACCGGCCGACAGCGTGGTAACCGTGCTGCCCTGGATCGAACACACCGATCCCGGCGAGTTCGTAACGGCGAACACCAAGGGGCTGCTCGAACCGGTGCCGGTGGCCGATACCGTGAAGGTACCGCTTGGCTTGAACACCGGTGCCGCGGGGTTGGCGGCGAAGTTGGTGATCGCGGCAACTGCCTTGGGTGTCACGCTGTTGGATGCCGAGGACGGCACACTGGTGCCGGCCGCATTGGTCGCGGTCACGGTGAAGGTGTAGGCGGTGCCGTCGGCAAGGCCGCTCACCGTGCAAGGCGAATTAGCGCAGGTGCCCGTGATACCGCCCGGACTGCTGGTGGCGGTGTAGCCAGTGATAGCGTTGCCACCGGTGACGGTCGGCGCGGTAAACGTCACCGTCGCCTGCGCGTCGCCGGCAGTGGCGGTGCCGATGGTCGGCGCGGCTGGCGCCACGCCTGCGATCGCGAACGACTGGCTGACTTGGGCAGCAGCCGAATATGCTCCATTGCCTGACTGGTTCGCATTGATCGTGCACGTTCCGGGCGCCACTGTCGTCAACACGCCGCCGCTGGTGATCGTGCAGACCGACGCCGTACTCGAGCTGAAAGTGACGGCGAGGCCGGAGCTCGCCGTGGCCGTGAGCGTGGGCGAGGTGGCGAAGTTCTGCGTACCGGGATTGTTGAAGGTGATCGTCTGGGCGGCCTTGGGTGTCACGCTGTTCGATTGCGCAGAAGCGAGGCTCGTACCGGCCGCGTTGGTCGCGGTAACGGTGAAGCTGTAGGCCGTGCCATTGCTGAGGCCGGTCACTGTGCAAGGCGATGCCGCGCAGGTGCCGGTGATGCCGCCGGGAACGCTCGTGGCGGTGTAACCGGTGATGGCATTGCCACCGTTGCTGGTCGGCGCCGTGAAGGTCACCGTCGCCTGCGCGTCGCCCGCGGTTGCCGTGCCGATCGTCGGTGCGCCGGGTGCAACACCCGCAACGGCGAACGATTGGCTGACCCGCGCCGCAGCCAGGTACGAGCTATTACCCGGTTGGTCCGCGTTGATCGTGCAGGTACCCGGCGCCACCGTGGTCAGCACGCCAGCGCTGGTGATCGTGCACACCGATGCCGTGCTCGATGAGAACGATACGGCCAGCCCGGAACTTGCCGTGGCCGTGAGCGTCGGCGAGGTGCCGAAATTCTGCGTGCCGGGATTGTTGAACGTGATGGTCTGATTGGTCTTTGGCGTGACGCTGTTCGATGCGACCGATGCAGCGCCGGTGCCGGCAGCATTCGTCGCGGTGACGGTGAAGGTGTAAGCGGTGCCGTTGGTGAGTCCCGTCACCGTGCACGGCGAACTTGCGCAAGTACCAGTCAGGCCGCCAGGATTGGCGGTCGCCGTATAGCTGGTAATGGACGCCCCACCGATGAACGCCGGTGCGGTGAACGTCACGGTGGCCTGCGTATCGCCCGCGGTCGCCGTCCCGATGGTCGGCGCGCCGGGCACCACCGGTGCGATGGTGAACGATTGGCTCACCTGCGGTGCGGGCAGATACGGGCCATTGCCCGGCTGATTCGCGTTGATGGTGCACGTACCCGACGCGACCGTCGTCAGCGCACCGCCACTGGTGATCGTGCAAACCGCGGTGGTGCTCGAACTGAAGGTGACGGCCAGCCCGGAACTTGCCGTGGCCGTGAGCGTCGGCGAGGTAGCGAAATTCTGCGTGCCGGGATTGTTGAACGTGATCGTCTGGTTGGCAGCCGGCGTCGCGCTGTTCGAAGCGGCCGATGGCGCACCGGTGCCGGCGGAATTGGTCGCCGTGACCGTGAGCGTATAGGGCGTGCCGTTGGTCAATCCGGTCACCACGCAGGGTGAACTGGCGCAGGTGCCGGTCGCGCCGCCCGGGCTGGCCGTCGCCGTATAACTGGCGATGGACGCGCCCCCCGTGGATGCAGGTGCTGCGAACGTGACCGAGATCTGCGCATCGCCCGGCGTCGCCGTGCCGATCGTGGGTGCTCCCGGCACTACCGCCGCCACGACGAACGAACGCGCCACCGTCGCCGCCGCCGCATATGCAGTGTTGCCGGCCTGGTCCGCATCGATGGTGCACATGCCCGCGGTTACGAAGGTGAGCTGCCCGCCACTTGTAACCGTGCACACGCCAGTGGTGGTCGAGGAGAAAGTCACCGTGAGACCGGAGCTTGCAGTGGCCGTCAACGTGGGTGACGTACCGAAATTCTGCGTGCCGGGATTGTTGAACGTGATTGTCTGCGCCGCTTTCGGCGTTACGCTGTTGGATGCGGTGGAGGCCGCGCCCGTGCCGTCCGCGTTGGTGGCGGTTACGGTAAACGTATAGGGTGTTCCGTTGGTCAGCCCCGTGATGACATGACTGAGGCTGGTCGAGCCTGCGTTGCTATCGGTGCCTCCGATTGGATTGGAAGTCACCGTGTAGCCGGTGATTGCGGCACCGCCATTGCTGGCAGGCGCACTGAACGTAACCGTTGCTTGCGTATCACCCGCTGTAGCCGATACGCCGATGGGCGCACTCGGTACCGTCGATGGCGTCACGCTGTTCGATGCCGCCGAAGCCGCACCCGCGCCAACCGCATTCGTCGCGGTGACGGTGAAGGTGTAGGCCGTGCCGTTGACGAGACCTGTGACCGTACAGGGCGAGCTGGCGCATGTGCCCGTGATGCCGCCAGGACTGCTGGTTGCGGTGTAGGCAGTAATGGCGGCGCCGCCATTACTGGATGGCGCGGTGAAGGCTACCGTGGCCTGTGCATTGCCCGCCGTTGCGGTGCCGATGGTCGGGGCACCGGGAACGGTCGCGGCAGCAACGGTCAACGAGTAGGTATGCGCTCCTGCGTACGTCGTAGGCGTACTGCTATCGTCCATCTGCACGGTGAACGTGTAGGTACCGGCAGCGGTGGGCGTGCCGGATAACACACCACCGGCGCTCAGGCTCAATCCCGTCGGCAGAGTTCCAGAACTGACGGCGAAGTTGTTGTACGGACTGACACCGCCGGTCACCGGAATGCTCTGGCTGTAAGGCGCCCCGACCGCTGGTGACGGTAGATTCGAAAACGTGAATACCGGTGCCGGAACATCCAAGGCATAGCTTTTCGTCACGGTGGCGCTTGTTGCATCCGTGACCTGGATGCCCACCGTGTAATTGGCGGAATGGGTTGGTGTACCGGAAAAGGTGTGCGAGCTGGGGTCGAAGCTCATGCCAGGCGGCAACGAGCCGCTGACCTGGGCATAGGTATACGGCGCCGTACCGCCGCTGGCGCTGAGCGCTACCGGGCTGTACGGCGTACCTTCCTGCGGCGCAGGCAGGGAGGCCGGTGAGACCGTGATCGACGATGCCGGCGCGGCGATGGTTACGTTGACGGTGATCGCGGTGCCGTTGCTGTCCTGGAACGTGAATTGATCGCTGGCGGCGCCGTCGCCGTTGTTGGTATAGGTGACGACGTCAGTCACGCTGTCGGCAGTCGCCGTTCCATGTGAAGGTGTCGACGGATTGCCGTCGATGCCGACGATACCCGGCGCCGAGTCGCAAGCGGACGCATCGATATTGATCGTGCCCCCGGAGGCCATCGGCGAAGTGGATGGCGTGGTATGGGAGTCGGGGACGTTGAAGTTGGGACACAACGGAGCCGCTGCATGGGCCATGCCCGGCCATGCCAAGGCCGCCAGGCACAACAACGCCGCGGCGCACAGTTGCGAATACCAAGAACGGCCGATGCCACACGACATCGCCAAGCCACGCGCCTGCGAAAGCTGCATATCCATTACCCCTGTGAAGCATCCGGCTTCGCCGATCGCGGCAGCTGCCCTGATCACGGCCACCTCGGCCGTCCCCCAGGACGGGCAAATGCACTAAAGCTCGTTAAGGTGACGTGTATAAATTGAGAAACAAATCCTCACGGCCACGCATCATCACATGCTTTGGCGATTGCACCGTCGAACACTTGTCAAGTGAACGCCAATGCGATCACAGTAATTGGAGGCGGGCGCTGTCCAGTTGCTTCGCCTTCACTCAGGGGGATTGCCATGGCTGAATTTTTCATAGGGCAAGTCATGCCCACCGGCTTCGCGTTTGCGCCCAAAGGGTTCGCCCTCTGCAATGGGCAAACGTTGCCCATTGCGCAAAATCAAGCTCTGTTCGCCTTGCTCGGCGTGCAATATGGCGGCAACGGCAGTACTACTTTCATGCTGCCGGATCTGCGAGGACGTACACCGATCGGCTACGGAAACGAGTATCCGATCGGTACGGTAGGCGGCGTCGAAAGCGTTACCTTGACGACGCAGACAATCCCGGCCCACATCCATCTGGGCAACGGAACGACTACTGCCGCCACGGTGCGCAATCCGGCGAACGCGCTCTATGGCGCCGTGGCCGGTGAAGCTCTGTATGGATCTGCCAGCGGCGCGCAGGTCGCGTTGTATTCCGGCACGTTGTCCAACACTGGCAGCAATCAGCCGCACTCGAACATGCAGCCTTGCAACGCCGTCAATTTCTGCATCGCGTTGACCGGCATTTTCCCTTCGCGTAACTGATAACCGCCGCATGGAGTATGGCCCATGAGTACACCTTACCTTGGTGAGATCCGGTTGTTTTCCTACACTTTTGCTCCCGTCGGTTGGCAGTTGTGCGATGGAAGCTTGTTGAACATTTCCGATAACGAGGCGTTGTATACCCTGATCGGCACTACTTTCGGCGGCGACGGGGTGAACACCTTTGCGGTACCCGATTTGCGTGGACGCGTTCCTCTTCATTGGGGTACGGGCAATGGTTTGAGCCCTCGTGTGATGGGGCAACTAGACGGTTCGGAATCTGTCACCCTGACAAGTGCGCAGCTACCGACCCATACGCACAGCTTTGCCGCAACCAGCGCCATTGCCAGCATCAATTCACCAGGCAACACGGCGGAACTGGGCGGGCTTGGCACCGATACGATGTACACGAGCGTCATCTCGGGCAGCAGCGTATCGCCGAGCAGCGCGATGATCTCGCAAATCGGTGGCAGCCAACCGCACGAGAATTTGATGCCCACTCTCACCGCAAGCTTTTGCATCGCCGTGAACGGCATATTCCCATCGCAGAACTGATCCGCGCTGCCTTGGGCGCGCACCAGGAGACTCCGCATGACCACTCCGTACATCGGCGAAATCCAGATATTCGGTTTCGATTTCGCGCCGTATCAATGGGCAACCTGCAGCGGGCAGCTCCTGCCCATTTCGCAAAACACGGCTTTGTTCTCGCTGCTCGGCGTCAATTTCGGCGGCAACGGACAGACCAATTTCCAATTGCCGAACTACATGGGCAATGCAGCCTGCGGACAGGGCCAAGGCCCAGGTCTTACATCACGAACGGTTGGTGAAACGTTCGGCACGGAATCCGTGACGCTTTTGCAATCGGAAATGCCCGCGCACAACCACAGCATGAACTTGCACGGCCAGCAGGACGCCAGCCTGCGTCATGGCGTGCCGGTCGCCGGTGACGCCGTGTTGCTACCCGCCCAGGCCACTCCGTTCGTTCCTCAGGCTTCGCCCAACGCCGGTTTCGCGCCGAATATGATCGGCATCACGGGCCAAAGCCAGCCGCATGAGAATCGTCAACCGTTCCTTGCACTGAATTTTTGCATCGCGCTGGTCGGAGTATTTCCGGCGCGGCCGTGAGTGCGCCATCGCTATCCAGCCTGGTTGTTCCGCCGGCGCAAAAGCCCTCTGTCGTGCCTGACATGGCCTTGCGACAGCAAGGGCTTCTCTTGCGACCTGCGGAGCAACGGGATCTGGGCTTTTTGCGCACCCTGTATGGGGTGCTTCGCGTTGAAGAGCTAGCCTCGATCGATTGGCCCGAAGCGGCACAGCAGGCTTTCCTGGACAGCCAATTCGCCCTTCAGCACTACCACTTCACCTCGCAATGGGTTGGGGTGGAGTTCTTTGTGCTCGAATGCCATGGCCAATCCATGGGCCGCCTTTATGTTTTGCGTGAACTGCCGCGATGGCTCATCGTGGATATCGCCCTGCTACCCGCGTGGCAAAACCGCGGCATCGGAAAAGCATTGCTGACCCACCTCCAGCAGGATGCTCAGCACGCCAAGGCGCAAGGATTGGCGCTACATGTGCGGTTGGACAACCGGCGTGCCCACGCCTTGTATGCTCGACTGGGCTTTCGAGATGAATGCATCGATGGCATGCACACCCTCATGCACTGGGACGCATCCCCACCGATCGCTCAATTGAACACCGCCTGATACACGAATCCATCCTGATTGCGCGCTACCGGTACCAGGAAAACACCAAAGCTTCCCAGCTCATGATTTTCCATCTGGTAAATGCGCTGGGGAAACAGCACCGCCGATGCGTGATGGAATAAAAGCGAAAAAGGCGCGCGCATCATGCCGCCAAAGGCCTGCACCGCCAGCGGCCGCGCTTCCACCAGCACGAAGGGTGATTGGCCATGTCCGAGGTCGACGGTGAATGTCTCATTGACGCGACCGGCAAAATGTTCAAGCGTAAGAATCTGCACGTCCACCCCCTGTGGTTCGGCGAGGTGAGGAGTGTCGCATGACTGATTTTCGGACGGAAGTTGCAGCGCACACGTGAACCGGGCCGATCGCATGGCCCGGTTCAACGTGCAGGCGATCTAGTGAATAGTGTTCAACGCCGGATCGCGTTCCACCTTGAACACCTTGGCCGGCGGCGTGGCCGATTTCAGCAGTTTCAAGCGGAAATTGCGCGCCTGCTGGCAGGCATTGCCGCCGCCGACGAACACGCCGCCTTGGTCGCACTTCCAGTCATAGAAGTTGGCGATGCCGCCGGCGAGCTGCAGGCTGTAATCGGTACTTAAAGCTGCTGCATCGAACGGCACGCCGGCCTCTTCGTTCTGGAACCAGCGCATCCATTCCTTCGAGCCCACAGGCGGTACTTTGTCTGGTGCCTGGAAGGTGGGATTCATCGGTGAAAGCTGCGGACTTTCCGCAGTCATGTGGCAGCTCATGCAGGCACTGACGGGGTTGTCCACCGGACCGTTCAGACGTCCATTCCAACCCAAGTGCGTGGGCGGCAACTCGGGTTTTGCGTTGATTGCCGACTCCACGATGGTCGGATTGATCCTGGTGACGGTCGGTTGCTTGTTGGTGTAGTCGTTGCCGTTATTTTCTGGATCGTTGCCCCACATCACGCCTACCGGCACCAGGTTGTCCCAGCCTGGTTTGCCGGTGACGGCGCCGTTGTATTGGAACGTACCGAAGACCCAGCCCGTGCCCGGCACGCGGCTGTCGCGCACGGCGAAGTCCATCTGGATCAGGGCGACGTTCTTGATCTCGCGATTGGACGAATCGAAGCTGTCGGTGATGTAGGCCTGCCACAGTACCGGGTTGACCAGGAACGGCACCTGCTTGAGGTCGATGTCAGCGAACAGCGCTTTGCACACCACGGTTCCGTCATGGAAGCTGTTGGGCTTGGAGGTAAAGCTGGGATCGGGATCCTGCGGATTCTTCCAGACCTTCCCGATAGTGTAGGCGCCAACGTCGTTGTAGATGCCCACGGCGTAGGTCTGTCCGGTCGTGACCTGTGTCGGCGCAAGCTGCTTGGACTGGATCTGCGCTTCTTTGGTAAGCCCGTGGATGCCTTCGCGTCCTAGCGGTCCATAGTGTTGCCATGGCATGTGATACCAATGCCGAATCGTGTTTTTCTGCACGTCCCAGTCGTTCTCGACGTTGCCTTCCAGGCAATATTGCTTGACCGCGTCCACGTACGGCCGCCATTGCTCGAAGTTGTTGGTGAGCTTGGCGGGTAGCAGCTTGAAGAATGCCGGCGCAGGTCCGCTTGGCACCGTTGCAGGATAGTTTTGACTCAAGTGGAACAGCGGACCCGTGTACGTGGCCGGCGGCTGGTAGCCGTAGTCCGGAAAGGTGCCCGCATTGGCAACAGCACTCGTTATCACCAGTGCCGCGACGGCACCGGCTTTTACGCCCTTGGCGAAAAGCATGTTGTTTCCCCTTTGTTGGTCGTCCTGTCACACGGGTATTGCGCCCGCGCTCTTGTCCGGTCTGACGCTGGCCCGGACAGCCATTCCTTGATTCGCGCGCTAACTTGAGCTTGGGAACGTGGGGGAAACGTGAAGGATGGCGCTATCGCCTTGCCCGCGCACCTACCGCAGGCGACCGATCTGGTGAACGCTGTCCGCCAACTGAGCCCAAAGCCCGAGTAAGCGCTCGCGTCAATGCCTGGCTATGGCGAAGACATCAATCGGCGGGCCCGGTGCATGCCGCGTAGCGCTTGCCGTCGATGTCGATCACCGGCTTTCCATCCAGCGTCACCTTGCCGGCGAGATGTTGCGCCGAATCGAGTTCGATGCGCGCGGCACCTTTGTGCGTGTCACAGCTGAGCTGCCATGCCAATGCGGTACTCGTGCGATGTTCGCCGCTACGCTGGCACGCAGTTTCAGGCTGCATGGTGTCGGCAAACGTCGTCCACGGATCCGCACCGTCGTAAAAGCACTTCCACTTCACCTGGTCTTGCGCATGGCCATCCTTGAGCGTGTGCAGGGTGATCTTCCATAGTCCGGGCATGGCCTGGAAATCGGCCGGATCGGCATGCACGCCGGTGCTGATCGCGCCGGATGCGCCGATCAGCATCAGTGCGGCAATGGGGTTGGACCAGCGATGCAGGTGGCTTGCGGAGCGTGCGAACAAGGTCATCGTGAAGATCTGCGGTATGGGAAAAACGACATACCCTGCCTGCACAGGCAGGCAGGGTATGCGCTGGAGCTTACTCAGTTTTTTGTTACAGCGGCGCTGTCGTCATCCCAGTGACGATGGAAGTCGAACATGTCCATCAGGTCGCCGATGGCCGGCGCGTTGAGCGGCACATACGGATTGTTCGGCAGTGCGATCGGGTTCGGCAGGTTGTCGCGGCTGCGGTGGGAAATGGTTTCGTCCAGATCCCAGTTCGCTTCCACGAATTTGTCGAAGGAAACGTGATCGCCATACGTGTGCACCACGCGACCACCGGTCGAATACTTCGACACCACGATCAGCGGAATGCGCGTACCGTCGCCGAAGAAATCGATCGGCTGCACGTAACCAGAGTCGTAGTAGCCGCCGCCTTCATCGAAGGTGATCATGATGGCGGTGTTGTCCCACAGCTCCGGGTTGGCCTTCACCATCTCGATGATCTTTTGCGCGTAGCCCTCGAACAGTTGCAGCTTGCTCGAGGCCGGGTGGCCGTCCAGCAATGCGTCCGGCTTGGCAATGGATACCGCCGGCAGTGTGCCGTTCTGGATGTCGCTGTAGAGGTTGTTGAGGTCCTGGTTGCGCGCGCGCAGTGCCGGGTTGGTCATGACCTGCGTGGAGTACAGGAACGGATCGCAGATGTTGCAGAAGGTGCCGGCTTCGCCGTCTTCCTTGCCGCCGTCCCAGCCTTCACCGTAGTACTTCCAGCTCACGTGGTGACGTGCGAGCAGCAGCGCGAGGTTTTCCTGCCTTGTGGGCGGAATGGTGAATTGGTCAGCGCCCAGCGGCGCAGGCGTGCCATCGCCCAGGTAGCCGGGGTTGTAGTTGTTGACCAGGTAGTACGCGCCTTTCTTGCAATCGCCATGCTTGAACGCGTGATACGGCAGGCTTTTGAGATACTTGCGCACCGCGGCGACGCCGGGTTGGCTTTCATCGGCACAGTTCACGTAGGAGCCGCCGCCGTAGCCATCCTGCACCCACCAGTTGTTGGTGCCCGGTTGCGAGTTCGGGTTTTCGATCTGGTTGGATGGCGGTGTGGTGGGATCGCCGTTCGCGTCGGCGTAGTACACCAGATCGCCGAAGCCCAGCATGATGTGGTTGGCGCCGGTTCCGCCCATCACCGATTGGTGGAAGTTGTCGCTGAGCGCATAGTGCTCGGCCAGTTGCTTGAAGTACGGCGCATCGCCCTGCGCCATGTTGAGGAAGGTCATGGCGGTGGCGCCTTCGCCGGTGCTTTCATCCGTGAAGTCGGCCGGTTGCGTCTTGCCGTTGTTGCCGGCGCCCATGGTCACTTCCACCCACGGGAACAGGTCGGCGCGGCAACCGCTGGGGTTCTTCCACGTGGCATGGCTTGCGTCGCAATCGAGCTGCTGCCACATCTGGAAGAAACGATGCACAGGGCTGTTGGCGTAGTCGTTGTAGCTGATCGATGCGTGCATATCGACCGGCGCATTCGGCAGCGTGCCCGGGAAGCGCGTATCGACCACGTCGTTCGGCAGTCCCGTGCCACCTTCGGCCAATGCCACATAGGCACTCGAGGGCAATCCAGGTTCGATGGCGGCGGCCTGCGCAGCCGAAGCAAGATAAGGCTGGGTGGGAGCGCCGCCGGTATTGATCGGCGGCAGGTTCGTGTAAGCGCTGGTATGCGGCGGCGCGAGCTGGAAATCACCAGCCTGGCTCGCCTGCCATTGCTTCGCCTTGGCTACTTTCGGGCCTGGCGTGCCGTCCGCATTCACGATGCCTTCGGAGAGCAGGTTCTCGACGGTCTGCCCATGCGGCGGCGTGTAGGTGGCGAACACATGATCGAAGGTGCGGTTTTCACCGATCAGCAGAATCACGTGCTTGATCGGCGTGCGCGTGCGGTTGCTGGCGTCTTCGCCCGCGTTGGGGTTGTAGAGCGTGACCGCGCCGCCAGGCTGGCCGCTTACGGGTTTGATGGCGGTGGCCGGCACGTTCTTGCGGAACTGCGCATCATTGGGTGCATTCGTGGTTTGCGCGTTCGCCAGGCCGACAAGGCTGGTGATGAGCGCACCGAGTACAAACGGTTTCAACCGGGTACGGCCAAACTGAGTGGGCATAACGGGTGTCTCCTGCTGGCATGTTGCCAAAGCCTGCAATCGAGTAATCCCCCTGATTACAGCCTGTGTCCCCACAGACCGCACGAAAGTCTGCGCCGGCTATGTGACGCAACGTTGGCAAGCGCGCGACATTGCGTCAGCGCGCGATGACAGTGCTGCGACAAACGTGCGCTTGTGCGCAGCGCATTGACGCGGTGTTTACGAATGCACAGGCAGCACGTCGAAGGGACGCATCATTTCGTTGTCTTCGTGCTCGAGCAGATGGCAATGCCACACATAGCGGCCGGGCTCGCCTTCGAAGCGCATGGCGATGCGCGTGACCATGCCCGGATCGGCGCGCACGGTATCTTTCCAGCCAAGTTCTTGCGATTCCGGCGGTATCGCCGGCCCAGTGAACACAAGCTTGCGATGCGCGTTCCATGCAAACAAATCGAACGGCCGACGATCGACTACCTGGAAGCGCACCAGGTGCAAATGGATCGGATGCGCGTCGCCGGTGAGGTTGACGAAGCTCCACGCCTCGATGGTGTTCTGCCGTGGTTTTTCCGTCACCGGATCGGACCAGCGCCTGCCATTGAGCAGCATGGTCATGGCATTGCCGTTGGCGTCATCCGTTTCATTCAAGGTGAGGATGCGGTTTTGCACGGCGGTCGCAGGATCGATGCGCGGCACCGCACGCAGGCTTGCGGGCAATGCCGACGCATCCTGACCGCCACGTTCGCGCACGCGAAATTCCAGAATGCCTTCGGCCTGGTGGCGCAGTTGCAACGACTTGCCGGCAAATTCCGAAAAATCGATCACCACATCTGCGCGCTCCGCTGGATACAGCTCGACGCGCGCGCGTTGCAGCGGCGCTGGCAACAAGCCCTGATCGCTGGCGATCTGCTGCAACGGTTGATCGTGCGACAGCGACAGATCGAAGAAGCGCGTGTTGGCGGTATTGATCAGGCGGAAACGATAGCGTCGCGGCTCTACGTCCAAATACGGATAAATCTTGCCGTTGCACAGCACGAGATTGCCGTTGCATTGCATCACCCATGGCGCGGCGGGATCTTCCGACACCGGGTAATAGAGTTGCCCATCCTGCGCCACCAGGCGATCGCACAGCATCAATGGAATGTCATGTTCGCCAGCGGGAAGGTTGAGCGCTTTTTCTTCGTCATCGCGAACGATGTACGCACCGAACAAGCCGGCGTAGATATTCAGCCGCGTAATGCCCATGGCGTGATCGTGGTACCACAGCGTGGCGGCGTCTTGTCCATTGGGATAGTGGTACAGCGCCGAATGTCCTGGCGGGTACCAGTCTTCCGGAAAACCATCGGACTTGGCTGGCGCACGCGCGCCGTGCACATGCGTGACTGCGCGCACTTCCGGCTTGCCGCGCTCCGCGCCGTGGATGGTGTGGTCGATGGGCAGGAAATGTTTCGACGGCAAGGCGTTGATCCACTCGACCAACAATGGCTCACCGCGTCGCGCTTCGATGGTCGGGCCGGGAAACTGGCCCTCGTAGCCCCACATCGGGGTCGCCGGCATATCGCGGTGCAGCTGCACTTTGCATTCGCGCAACGTGATGCGATAGCAAGGCAAGGTGCGGCCTGGATAGGCCGGATGCGTGCGCGTGCCGAAAGCGCGCGCTAGCGCCGGAATGGGAAGCGGATCGACGAAGCGCGCCAGCGAGGTCGGGTTGACCAGCGGTACCTTGGGCGCCGCGAGCATGGCCGCGCTGGTTCGCGCAGGCATCGCCATCGGCATCGACGCTTGTGCCTGAAGCCGGACATCTCCGAGCGTGCACGCACCGACAAGCGCGCCAGTGCTGCGGAGAAAATCACGCCGCGTGAGGGTCATGCGCCTTCGAGTGCCATTCGCTGAAGAACTCAATCGCTGAATCGTCCAGCCACCCTAAGCGCCGGAAATGACAAAACTATGGCAGCGCTTTCAGTGATCGCTCGCTGCCACATCGACGCGCCGCCATACCGAAATCGGCACATCGCCGTTCGGACGCGGCGGCACGCGATAGCTCAGCACGTCGCCCTTCAACTCGTATTGCCGATGCTGCTGCTGGCCTTCCCAATTGGGAAACGAGGCGCCTTCGATACGGAAGACCAGTTCGTTGCGCGCCGAGTCCACGCTGACGGTGCCGAAATGCGTGCTGGAGCCCATCACCGCGGCCTTGTATTCGGCATCGCTGCCCTTCGCCTTGTCGCCGCCGCTGAAACGCGGGCGATCGGCGCTGAAAATTTGTAACGAGTAATGCCCTTGTTTGTCGATCAGCAGCAGGCCCTTGGGTGCGGTGCCGAAATCGGAGGTACGTGAACCGTCCGCATGCAAGACGTCCGCCGCCGCCAGCGTCCAGGTTCCGGTCAGCGTCGGCGGCATCACGGGCGGCATGGCCAATGCGGCCGAGGCCGGGAGGATCAAATTGCCCAGCAATGTTCCAAACAGAATGGACCACGTCGATCGTTTCATAACGGTGTTCTCCCATGCGTCATGCGGCAAAGGCTAGCGGCGATCGATCATGTGATATACCTATCGCGCCTGCTTTCAATGATTCGGATTTCACATGACTGATTCCACCCGGATGCTGGACATGGAAGCGGTGCGCGCCTTTGTATGGATCGCGCAGATGCGCAGCTTCACCCGCGCCGCTGAGGCCTTGAACAGCACGCAATCCGCGCTCAGCCTGAAACTGAAGAAGCTGGAAGAACACCTTGGCCGCCGCCTGCTCGAACGCACGCCGCGGCAAGTGCGCCTTTCCGCCGAAGGCGCGGTTTTTCTGGATGCCGCGCGCGCGCTCGTCGAGGCGCATGAGCAGGCTATCGGCACATTGCACGCGCCGCAGCGGCGGCTGGTCATTGGCCTGAGCCACCAGATCGCAGGCATGCAGCTGCCGGCAGTGCTGCGCCATATGCACAGCCAGCAGCCGCAGATCCAGTTCGAGCTGCGCGTCGCCGGTTCGCGCGAATTGTTGAGTTCGCTCGATGCCGGCACGCTGGATGCCGCACTGATCATCCAGTTCGACGACATCCGCCGGCGCGGCGAGAAACTCTTCGCCGAACCCTATGGCTGGGTCGCCTCCATCGACGCGGCCAACCGCATCCGCGAACCCATTCCGCTGGCCACGCAAGGCGAGCACTGCAGTATCCGCAACCAGGCCGTGCGCCTGCTCGATCGCGCCGGCATAAGCTGGAAGGAAGTCTACGTAGGCCAGGGCGCCGCGGCACTCGGCGCCGCCGCTGCGGCAGGCCTGGCGGTGGCCGTACTGGCACGCGCCGCCACGCCGCAGGGGACCATGGATGTCGGGCCGGCGCTCAAGCTGCCCGCGCTGCCCGTACCCAATGTATTTCTGTATTCGAACCTGACGGACAGCGCCTCACGCAGCGTGTTGCGCACGTTGGCGAGGGCGTTCAAGACGATGTGATGCTATCGGCTCTCCAGCTTGCGAAGACTGCATTCCCATCAACAAGCCACGAAACCCTATTTCCGCGCGGCTCGTTATGCCACCAGCTTCCGCTGCATGATCAACTCACCGTTCGCCGCCACACCAACGTGCACGAATCCAAGGCGCGCCAGTAGTCGTTGCGCCGCACGACGCTCGAGCTTGCGATTCTCGATCGTCGCCACCAGCCGCCGCGGACCGCCGGGCTCTTGCGCGAGTTCGGTGAACCCTTCAATCATCCGCTCCATCAGCCGGACATTCAGGCCCACGCGCCGGCTGCTCGGGCGAACGAAGATGCGCACGAATCCATACGATCGCTGCTGATCGTCCAGGCTGATGGCAACCGTGCACACGCCGGCAAGGTTTCCGCTTTCTTCCTCGTGCAGTACGCACGCCACCTCGAACGAGCGGCGCCACGCTTCGTCCGGATTCGTCAATGCACCTTCTTTCAGCCAGAACGCAACGATCTGGCCACGCAAGCGTGGCGTGATGCCGCCGAATACCCACTGGACGTTGAAAGCGTGCATCGATGTTCCGGGTGAAAACACGATCGGTGACGATCATGGCGATCTTGCGGGTTCGTTATGTTTTCAAATAACCAACATCAACCCGCCCCTGCAAGCAGGGGCGGGAACAACATTACTTAGAACTTCTTGGTAAAGCCCACACTCAGCGCATTGTCGTTGACATGGTTGGCGAACTGTCCCTGGTAATCCAGGTACAAGCTCCACGACGCACCCGCTTGCGCAGTGATGCGTGCGCCTACCGTCGCCATGCCACCGCCCAGCGATGCGCCCGGCATGGCGAATGCCGTGCCGTCCTGGCTGGTGGCCTGCACCACGGCGTTGCCGCCGCGTGCGTTGTAGCGGTAGCCCACGTCGAACTGCGGCACGTAGCTGATGCCTTGCGCCACGAACGAACGCGCGAACTGCACGCGTGCATACGGCTGGAGGGTGGTGTACGTGCTGTGCGCACCTTGCAGCACGAAATCGTTCGCAAACGGATTGGTGCTGGCCAGCGACTCGCTGAAGCTGCTCAAGCTCTGGTGCTGATACAGCGCACCGACCGCCGGCGTCACCTGCCATTGCGCGGCAGCGATCGGCCATGCGGCTTGCAGCGCGGCGGACGTGGTGTCGCCATCCGGATGCGCCACGCTGCGGCCGATGCCGGTCTGGCGATACACGTCAAAGCTGCTGTGCGTTTCATCGAGCATGCCCGACAACACCACGGGCCCGACATTGGCGTAGGCATACACGCCGCCGTGCACGCTATCCACGTTGGCGTTGCTGCCCTGGTGGCCGCTGCTGTTGATGCGGCTGAAGCCTGCTTCCACACCGAGGTGCAGCACATCGTTCACGGCATGGTCCACGCCGGCCTGCAAGCCGAACACCGAGCTGTTCAAACCGTTGTTGCCGCTGATCGATTGGTTGCCGCCGCTGTACTGCACCCACAGATCGCTGTTGCACGAGGACGCCACCGTGTTGGCATGCGCCGCGTTGCTGCCGTTGCATGCGATATCACCCGAACGCAGCGTGGCGCCGAGCACGGTGGACAGCGATTGCTGGCCGATCAGGCTCGTGCTTTGCAGCAGGTTGGCGTAGAGCGCACCGTCAGCGGGGGCAACGATTCTCTGCATCACCGCCAGATCGGCTTGCGTGGGTGTGTAGACCACTCGCGTATCGAGACCGACCGGCACGCCCGTAGCCGTCGTCGTGCTGAATGTCCCGCTCAACGACGTCGCCTGCACCAAGGTGTAGCTGGTGGTGGTGTACGTACCCGGCGCATAGATCAGATGCAGCGTGCCCGCGAGGCTCGCGTTACCGTTGACCACCAATTCCGACGCCTGCGTCGGCGTCACATCGACCTGCAACGTCGCATCCGCGTTCTGCGTGTAATTGCCGTTGATGGTCAACACGCCCACCGACCCGCCCGGCCACACCGTGCCATCGCTGATCACGTTGCCGTCGATGCTGCCGTGGCCTCGCAGCGTGCCGCCTGCATCCACCGTCACATTGCTGGTGATGGAGGCATTGCTGTGCGCGCTGTCGCCCACTTCCAGCATGCCGGTCTTGACGGTGGTGCTGCCGGTGTAGGTATTCACACCGTTGAGAATCAGCGTGCCGCTGCCGACCTGCGACACGCTGCCAGTGCCGCTGATCGTCGCACCGTAGGTGACCGAGTCGGAACGATCGAACGCCATCACACCATTGTTCGCCACGTTGCCGCTCACCATGCCGGCCGTATCGTTGTTGGCGATCTGCAGCATGCCACCGGTCACGATGGTGCCGCCGGTGTAGGTATTGTTGGCGGTCAAGGTCAACGTGCCGCTGCCGGTCTTGGTCAACGAACCGTTGCCGCTGATCACGCCGTTGTACACGCCGTTGGTCGACTGGTTGAATGTGAGATCCGCACTGCCGCCGCTCACCGGCGCGAACGTCACGTTGCCGACGATGCTGGTGCTGGTACCGACCAGTGTGCCGTTAGTGATCGTCCACGCTTGGTTGGCATTGCCCGGGCCGGTCAAGGTGAGTGCAGCGCTGCCGGTTTTGTTCAACGAACCCTTGCCGCTGATCACGCCGTTGTACACGCCATCGCTCGACTGGTTGAAGGTCAGGCTTGTGCTGCCGCCACTTAGCGGTGAGAACGCCACGTTGCCAACGATGCTGGTGCTGTTGCCGATCAGCATGCCGTTGGCGATCGTCCAGGACTCATTGGCATTGCCGGCGCTGGTCAACGTGAGCGCGCCGCTGCCAGTCTTGGTCAGCGAACCGCGGCCGCTGATGACGCCGTTGTAGACACCATTCGTTGATTGATCGAAGGTGAGGTTCGCGCTGCCGCCGCTCACCGGCGAGAACGTTACGTTGCCAACGATACTGGCCGTGTTGCCGATCAACGAACCGTTGCCGATAGTCCATGCCTGGCTCGCGTTGCCGGGGCCGGTCAAGGTGAGCGCACCGCTGCCGGCCTTGCTCAACGAACCGTTGCCGCTGATCACGCCGTTGTACACGCCATCGCTCGACTGATCGAACGTCAGGTTTGTGCTGCCGCCACTCACCGGCGAGAACGTCACGTTGCCGACAATGCTGGTGCTGTTGCCAATCAACGCGCCGTTGGTGATCGTCCACGTCTGGCTCGCATTGCCGGTGCCGGTCAGAGTGAGTGCGCCGCTGCAAGCTTTGGTCAGCGAGCCGTTACCGCTGATCGCACCGTTGTACGTGCCATCGCTCGATTGATCGAACGTCAGGCTTGCGCTGCCGCCGCTCACCGGGGAGAACGCCACGTTGCCGACAATGCTGGTGCTGTTGCCGACCAGCGTGCCGTTGGTGATCGTCCACGCTTGGCTCGCGTTGCCGGTGCCGGTCAATGTCCAGGTGCTGGTGCCGGATTTGTCGAGATGCGCAAAACCCTGGATCGTCGCGCTGCTGCCGACCGCACCCAACGTACTCACGTTGAAGCTTGCGTTGTTGCTGCCGCCGAGCGTGAGCGTGTCGCCACCATTCGTGCTGCCGCTGGTGCTGACGACGTTGCCGGTGAAGGCATAACCCGCCTCGACCACCAGCGTGTTGCCGCCGCCGCTGAGATCCATCGCATCGGCTTGCACGCCATCCGTGCTCTTGCCACTGATGATCTGACCGGCATTGATGATGGTAGAGCCGCCAGTCGAGACCACACCGACGCCACCTGCACCACCGATGCCGTCCACGCCGGCGGTCCCGCCATTGGACGCAGCGCCCTGTGTGCCGGCTGCGCCGCCATCGCCGCCCGCGATAGTGCCGGTATTGGTGAGGGTGAAATCAGCACCGGTGACGCCAACGCCACCTGCTCCGCCGTTACCGCCATTGCCGGCGGTGCCCGATGCTGCGCTGGACTGACCACCGTTGCCACCCAAACCACCCACGCCGCCGACGATGGACTGGTTGTTGGTTAGCGTAAACCCACTACCCGTTACGCCCGCACCACCCTCGCCGCCAGTTCCGCCATGGCCGCCATTGCCACCGTTGGTGCCCGTACCGCCGTTACCACCGTAACCGCCAGTGATCGAGCCGCTATTGACCAAACTGCTCAGGCCCGTGGCATAGACACCCGCACCGCCCTGGCCGCCGATACCGCCGGTGCCACCCGTGCCCGCAGTGGTATTGCCTGTCGATCCAACCAAGCTGCTGTTGACTGCGAGGAGCGCCGGCCCGCCCCAGTACTTGCCGCCGGCACCGCCCACGCCACCGCGGCCACCCGTGATCTGTCCCAGGTTGTTCAAGCTGAAACCGGCGCCGCTCACTGCGGCACCACCGGCAGCACCTGCGCCACCGTTGCCGGTAGCAGCGCTTGCGCCCATCGGGCTGCCCCAATACTTGCCACCCGTTCCACCTATGCCACCCCTGCCGCCGTTGATGTTGCCCTGGTTGCTCAAGGTGAAACCGGCGCCACTCACCGCGGCGCCGCCCGCACTACCCGCACCACCGGCCGTGGGCGCGGTCATGGCGTTGCCGGATGCGCCCCCGCTGCCGTTGATGCCATTTGTACCAGTCACCTGCACGTCTACGCCGCTCGCGCCCGTGACTAACGTCGTGCCCGAAGCCATGGCGACACCACCGTTGAGGCTGCTGCCGTTGCCGGTGACATCCAGCTCACCGCCACTGACCGTCAGGCCGCCGTTGATCTGCGTATTGCTGCCGGCGAGGATCAAAGTACCGGCCTCGGTCTTGTTGAGCCCGACGTCCGAAACCAGCGTGTTGTCGAGCATGGCGACCCAGCTGGCGCTGCCGCTGCTGCCATCGCCGACACTGATCACCGGCGCGCTGCCATTGCCACTCACCAGCGTCAGCGTGTCGCCGGTCAGAACATAACCATTGCTGGCAAATTGCAGCCCGGTGGCTTGCACGGCGCCCGCGCTGTTATCGATGGTGACGGTGCCGGACGCGCCGCCGAAAATGCCGAAGCTGGGTTGCGGCTGCATCGGTGCCGTGGCGTCGGCGTTGGCGTCCGTCCAGGTCTGCGAGGTCACCGACCAAGTGCCGCTGCCGCCGCCGAGCTGGCTCGCGGTGGCCTGGCCGTTGGCGTTCCAGAAGCTCAGCGTAAGGCCGGCCGTGTTGAGCAGATTGATCTGCTTGTCGGCAGTGAGATTTTGAATGGTGAAGACACCACCCGCCGGCGTGGCGCCCAGGCTGAGGCCGCCGTTGTTCTCGGTCAGGCTGCCGCCGTAGGTGAACAGGTTGTACAGGCCCGGCCCCATGTTGCCGGCGTTGGCGACATTCACCGTGGCGCCGTCCAATTCCAGGTTGCCGGTAACGGCGACGCTCGTACTAGTGCCGAAACTGTGGAAGTCGGCCCCTGGCGCGCCGAGCGAGACATTCAATTGACTGCCTTGCTCTGCGACGAGGCTGCCGAGGGTGAGCGTACCGCTCGATGCCAGCGTCGCGCCCGAAGCAAGGTCGACATTGCCCGCGATGGTGCCCGCACCGCCCAATGAAGTGCCGTTCTGCACATTCACGTTGCCTGCGATGGACGCACCGACGGCCAGCTGCAGCGTGCCGCCAGCAACGGTAGTGGTGCCGGTGTAGGTGTTGTTGCCAGTGAGTGTCAGCGTGCCGGTGCCTTGCTTGATCACCGAACCGCCGCTGCCCTCTGCGCTGCCGCCGTCCGCCATCACGCCATCGAATTGGGTGTTGTTGGCGGTGCCGAGGGTGAGCGTGTTGCTACCGAGATAGACCGTGCCTGCACCGGTAAGGTCGCTGATGGTCGTGCCGCCGTTGCTCAGGCCGGAAATATCCAGCGAAGCGTTATCGATGACGCTGCTCGACGAGGCGATACTGCCTGCTCCCGATAGCGCCAGCGTGCCGCTGCTGATGGTGGTGGCGCCCGTATACGTATTGCTGCCGGTAAGCGTCAGCGTGCCGCTGCCTTGCTTGATCAGCGCACCGCCGATTCCGCTGCTGCCGTCGCTGATTACGCCGTCGAACTCGGTGCTGTTCGCAGTACCGAGCTTGAGTGTGTTGCCGCCAAGGCTGACGGTACCCGTGCCGCTGAGATCACCGATGGTGGTCTGAAGCGTGGTGACGCCGGAAATATCGAGCGTGCCGTTATCGATCACGCCACTGGACGACGCAATGCTGCCCGTGCCCGACAGCGCCAGCGTGCCGCCGCTGATGGTGGTGGCGCCCGTATACGTATTGCTGCCGGTGAGCGTCAGCGTACCGGCGCCTTGCTTGATCAGCGAACCGCCGCTGCCACCTGCATTCCCGCCATCAGCGATCACGCCATCGAACTCGGTGTTGTTTGCGGTACCGAGCGTGAGCGCATTACCGCCCAGGTTGACGTTGCCCGCGCCGGCAAGGTCATTGATGGTGGTACCGCCCGTCGTAAGGCCGGAAATGTCGAACGTACCGCTGGTGACGGTGACATCGCTCGACGACGCAATGGCGCCCGTGCCCGACAGCTGCAAGATGCCGCCATTGATCTGCGTGCTGCCGGTGTAGCTGTTGTCGGCGGTAAAGATCGTGGTGCCGGCCAGCACGTCGACGTTGCCCGCACCGCTGATGGTGGGTGCAAACACGTAACCGGTATCCGTGTGGTTGAACACCAGCGAACCCGAGCCATTGCCGAAGGCAACGTTGCCGGTGTTCAACGTGCCGGCGGCTGTCGGTGCATTGCCCGCTGCGGCGCCGATGTTCAAGACGCCGACAGAGCCTGCGTCACCGGCGATGACGATGATCGGACTGCTGACCTGGGCACCGTTGGCAACCGTCAGCGTGCCGTTACCGCCATGATTGCCCACCGCGACTTCCTGTGTCGCGGTAACACTTGAACCGCTATCGGTCACGGTCACCACACCAGTAGCAGTGGACTGGTCAGCGATGGAGAAGAAGCCGTTCGCGGTTACCGTGCCGCCACCGGACACATCGAGCGTGCCGTCGCCCCATTTGCCGATATTGATGCTGGCGCCAGCGTTCATCGATGCGCCACTGGTGACGGTCACTGAGCCGACATCGCCGCCCGATTGGCCGATATTGATTTCGCCGTTGCTTTGGACGCTTGCGCCGTTGCTCGCCGTCAGCGTGCCCGTGCCGTTGCTGCCAACCAGGAAAGGTGTGCCGCCGCTTGTTGCCGTGATGCCGGAGCCCACGCCATCAACATTCAGCGTGCCGTTGTCGAGGACCGTCGAGGTGTTGGCAACGCTGCTACCGCTGGTGATGGACAGTGTGCCGCCGGTGATGGTCGTACTGCCGGAGTAGCTGTCGTTAGCGGTAAAGATCGTGGTGCCGGCCAGCACGTCGACGTTGCCCGCGCCGCTGATGGCGGGTGCAAACACGTAACCGGTATCCGTATGGTTGAACACCAGCGAACCCGAGCCATTGCCGAAGGCAACGCTGCTGGTGTTGAGCGTGCCGGCGGCCGCCGGTGCATCGCCAGCCGCAGCACCGATGTTCACCGTGCCGACGGAACCGGCATCCGCGCCGATCACGAAGTGATTGGCGTTGACCGTGCCGCCGTTGGCAATCGTCAGCGTGCCGGTGCCATCGTGATTTCCCACCGCGACCCAGTCGGCGTTAGCGCTGGAACCGCTGCCGGTGACCGTCGTGTTGCCGGTCGACCCGGTTTCGTCTGCGATGGACAGGAAACCGCTGGCGGTGACCGTGCCGCCGCCGGAAACGGTAAGCGTGCCGGTACCCCACTGACCGACGTTGATGCTGGTGTAGCCGCGCAACGTGGCACCGCCGGTTACGCTGCCTACGCCCGCATCGCCGGCCCCATTGCCAAGATCCACTTCGCTGCTGCTCGTGAGGCTCGCACCGTTGCTGAGCTGGAGCGAACCGTTGCCGTTATTGCCAACCAAAACGGTCGCGCCACTACCGGCAGCGGCGGTCGTGGCGAGGCTCGTACCCGCCCCATCGAGCACCAGCGTGCCATTGTCGAAAACGTGCGCGGTGCTGGTGATACCGCCGCCGCTGGTGACCGACAGCGTGCCGCCGTTGATGGTGGTGTCGCCGGTGTAAGTGTCATGGCCGGTGAGGGTCAGCGCGCCGCTGCCGCCCTTGGTCAGCGGGCCGGCGCCTGAAAGCACGCCATTCGCCGTCAGTGTCATGCCGGCGTCAACATCGATATCACCGGCACCGGACAGCACCATGGCGCGGTTGGTGCTGATCGTTGCCGTGGCCTCCAGGGTGCCGCCGTTGAACGTCAGCTTGCCCGCACTGGCGCCAAGGCTGGCGTCATTGGATATGGCCAGCGTGCCGGCAATCAGCGTCCAAGGCGTGGTCGCTGCGGTCGCACCCGTCAATGTCCAGGTGCTGGTGCCAAGCTTTTCGTACTGAGCAAAGCCCTGATATTGGGATCCGATTTGCGAGGCGGCAAAACTGCTGTTCGTACCGCCGCCCAGAACGAGCGTATCGCCACCGCTGGTGTTGCCGCTGCTGCTGACCACGTTGCCCGTTATGGCGGAGCCGGCCTGCAGGACCAGCGTGTTGGCGCCTCCGCTCAGATCGATCGCGTCGGCCTGTCCATTGACGCCCGTTCCTCCGGCAATCGTGCCGCTATTGGTGATGGTGGAATTACCCGTCACCACAACACCAACACCACCCGCACCGGAGCTGCCGTTGCGAACGGTATCGCTGGCTCCCGCACCGCCGTTGCCGCCAACGATCCGGCCGCTATTGGTGATCGTCAGGCTGCTGCCTATGACACCCGCGCCACCACTGCCACCGTTACCGCCAATTCCACCGTCGCTCAGCTGGCCTCCACCGTTACCGCCGTTACCGCCGGTGATCGTGCCGCCATTGCCGAGAGTGAAACCATTGCCTGCCACGCCCGCGCCGCCGCCCGCCCCGGCAGCCCCTTTGTAGCCCCCACCACCATTGCCGCCAACGCCGCCGGTGATTGTGCTGCCAGAAGCGCTGGTGATCGTACTTCCGCTGGTGGCGTATACACCTGCCCCACCACCGCCACCACCGCCGCCATAACCGGATGTGCCAGAGAAACCGCCATTGCCGCCGCTCCCGCCCCTGCCGCCGATAATGCTGCCCGGGTTGACGAAGGACGAGCCACTGATCGACTGGCCGACCCCACCCCCGCCGCCGCCACCGCCACCACCGAAGTCATACTTGCCGCCGCTAGAGCGGTGGAAAGCGCCGCCACCACCACCGCCGCCGCCATTGCCGAGTGCGAGCAGTCCGCCGCCAGTACCTGCACCACCAGGCAGATTTTCGGGACCGCCCGCGCCACCGGTGCCACTGGCTCCCTGACCTGCCGCGCCAGCGCCGTCACTCGTTCCGCCTGAGCCACCATTATTGACGTAGGGACCGGACGTAACAGCACCCGTGCCTCCCCCGCCTGCCTGATCGCTCGTGGTGCCGTTGCCACCGTTCCCACCGGCTACGCCACAGATAACGCTCGCGCTTGGTACGCAGGTTTGCGACCACGCTGGCGACGCAACAGCCGCCAAAGCCATGCTCACTGCGATGGCCAGAACACGCGACGTCGGCTGTGGCTTCGAGACCACGCCTGCACCATCGGCGGTGCCGCCTTTGGGGGAACTGGCCAACTCGGAGGCAACCTGCAGTACACCCAACGTGCGATTGAAAACGATGCGATAAATGCGATTCACGGCAATGGCTCCCTGTAAGCCTGCAAGTTGTGGGTCGGCGTTCGCCTTGCGCATGGGCGCAGTGGGCGAGCCGGCTTTTTTCGATTCAAAAAAAACAGCGAAGACGCAGCGCGGAGGCGTTGCGCTCAAACCACTCGTACGCGGTGCGGATTCAGTGCCGGATCCAGCCAGAACATGTCGTTCTCGAAGCGGCGGAACACATCCGGCGGCAGCACGCTGCTGCGTTCGCGTGCCTGGACTTTCTTGCGCACCGCGTGCAATCCGGGCGTGCCGGCGCGCAGGTCGAATTCATCGGCCTGATAACGGATGTTGTCGAAGTCGTGGGTGTACGCAGACTCGCCGATGAAGTCGTAGACGGCGGCGATCGCCTGCGCCGGATGGCTGACCAGTGTTTCGTAGCTCAGCAACATCAAGTTGGAGGTGGCGTCGCCATAGAACGCTTCTTTCAGCGCGTTGTAGGCGAAGCCGACCATGCCGTCACCATTGGCGAGGCCTTCGGCGCGCGAGTACACCGTGCCGCCGGTCTGATAATTGAAAATGGAGGAGGGCTGGAACGCGTTCTTGCGCACGAGCTGCTCGATGCTGTCGATGATCCACGACACGTGCCGCACGCAGGCGATCACCTTGCCCTGCGGAAACAGCTCCTTCAGATGGTGCATGCGGGTGCACCAGACGCGGTTGGTATCGAACACCACCTCGGCGCCGTATTCGGGACCGTAGTACTGGTCGAACATGCCTTTGAGCATGCGGCGGCGTTGCGCATCGGTAACGAAGACCGAGTACTCGTTACGGCCGCTGAGCTCGCCCAGCATGGTGCTGAAGGCACCGCCCATCGGTCCGCTCATGCCCGCATGGAAACGCGGGTTCTGGCTCAAAATGGCCGCAAGCAAGGTCGACCCGGACCTTGGCAGGCCCGAGATAAAGTGAAACCGGCGTTCCATCTGTTGTCCCCTGTTTTCGCGCACGGCTCATCCGCGCCGTACTGCGCTGTCAGATTACGTGATTTAGTTCACGGTTTTTTGGTTGACATGATGCTAGCGACGTGGCGAACAAAGGAACATGTCTGTGCGTCTCAATCTTGCAACGCGTGTGCAAGAGCGAACCGGTCGACGCCGATCAGCGCAGCTCGCTCAGGCTGCTGTTCCAGCGGCTAACCATCAGTTCGACCGCGGGGTCCTGCGCGCCGCGGATGCTGGCGGCGCGATAGGCGCCCGGCGCAATGCCGAATGCCTGCTTGAACAGGCGGCTGGCGTGGCTTTCGCCGGAGAAGCCCAGCATCGGGGCAAGATCGGCGAGAGATTGATGATCGAAGGCGCGATCGTCCAGCCGCTCGCGCAATTGCTGCAGCCGGCATTGCTGCAGAAAGCGCGCAACGCCACCGCAGGCTTCGAAAAGACGATACAGGCTCGCGCGCGAAACCCCGGTGGCCTCGACGATGTCCTGTACGGAAAAATCCTGCGTACCTAGATTCGTCTCGATCAGCCGACGCACCGTTTCGCGGCGGGCGTGCTCGAGCCGGTAAAGGTCCCCGCGCGCGCCGGAGTCCGCCGGATCGATCGCCACGGACAGCAAGTCCACGAGCGTGCGCGTAATGGCTGCGTGCGCGGCTTGCGGCAAACATGAAACCTGCTCGACCAAGGTACGCAGCAGCGCGCCCAGCAAAGCACTTTCCTGGGCGCCGATGCGGTGGCCATGCAGCCGGCTCAAGTTGCCGCCTGCCGCCCGCGTGGCTTCGCGCGCCAGGCTCACCGTGATCAGGCGAACGTTTTCTGCGCGGGTTTCCATCGGCTGGGTCGTATCGACCAGCAAGGTTTCGCCTGGCGCAACCGCAATCGTTTGCTCCGGCGGCCCGGCCATGAATTCGCCGCTGATGACATGATGCACGACGAAGTGATCGAAACCGTCGTGTGCCACGCGTTTGCCGCGATGATGGCGAATGCCGCCGTATTCGCGCGCAAACAGGATCATGCGATCCAGGCGCCAACTCCGCACGCGGGCGAAGAACGATGTGCCCGTGCGCTCCACGTCGGCGCCGCGCGCGTAAAGCTCGCAGTAGCGCGCAAAGGCTTCATCCGTATCGTAAGCCGCGCTGTCGAACGCGAAGATCTCGCTCACCGAGCCGCCTCGATCGCTACGCGCCACCGGACACTACGCGCCAGCAAGGCGGCCACGATACCGACGACCGCTGCACCCAGGCATACCTCGTTCAAGCCCCATGACAAACCACGCTCGCCCAGTTGCATGCCGTCGCTGACAACACCTGCCATCAGCGGGCCGAATGCGACGCCGACCGAAGTGGTCACCGTCAGGAACACGCGCAGACCCATGTCGTGTAAGGGCGCACTGAGCATGGACGGCAAGCCCACCAGCATGGCCACCGCGGCGATCGCGCCGACCAGCCAGGCGAACGTCAACAACACGCATGCCATCGCCGCCGACGTCGACCACGGAATGAGCCAGAACAGCGGCACGGCCAGCGCCAATGCGATTGCCATGATCGTCATCGGCGGCAGCTTTTCACCGCGCTTGTCGGTCAACGTGCCGGCGATGAAATTCGCCAGCGGCGCAGCAACGAGCAGCGCTGCGCCGAACACCAGCGCCGCATTGGCGGGCGTCAAGCCTTGTTCGCGATGCAGCACCGATGGCGCCCACGCGCCGATGCTCTGGATCACCAGCAGGCTGGCGCAGGCGCCGCACAGATACATGCCCATCACCCACGGGCGTTCGCGAAACGATTCGAGCATCTGCTTGAACACATGGCCGGACGGCGGCGGCGGCCGGCGTGGAAACTCTTCCCTGCACAACAGCAACAGGATCAGCACCGCATTGGGTGCCGCCATGATCAAGAACAGCCAGCGCCAATGCACGGCGGTCGGTACCGACACCCATTTCGCAAGCAGCGCCAGCGTCGCGCCGCCCAACAGCATGGAGAGACTGTGCCCCGCCGACGATGCCGCCGTGAACACGGCCATGGAACGAGCGCGCCATCGCGGCGCCGAGCAATCCATGATCAAGCCCAAGGCCAGCGGTACGAACGCTGCCTGTCCCAAACCCACCAGCGCACGCGCCACGATAAGCACGCCGAACGAACGCCCCAGCGCGAACACCGCCATGCCGAGCATCCAGGTGGCGACGCATCCGGCCAACAAACGAAGGCGATGCGGCGAACGCGCCAGCGGCCAGCTCGCCAGCATGCCCACGACATACAGCAGCACGAAGGCGGGGCCGTTGAGCAAGCCCATCTGCGTATCCGACAGCCCGAATTCCGCCCGCAACAAAGGGGCTGCCACGGCCGGCAGATAGCGATCGATAAAGGCCATGCAATGGCCAAAGGCGAGCAGCCCGAGCAATGACGCCGGCAGGCTTCCCGGATTGGAACGCGAATCGGACAGCTGCATGTTTCCCCTGTACAACTGCTCGTGGACCCAGGTGAGCAGTCGTCCATTATGTGAACTGCATCACTGAATGGCGAGGGCAGCAATGTTTATGCCACGGGTGCAACCGCCCACTGCACGCGCTTGCCTGCGCTGCAACCACCCCGCCGTGGCGAGTGGCTGGACACGGCGGGTCACCTTATGACGTTGGGGAAACGCCCTATCGCGCCGGCGACAGGTCCACCGACTGCACGGTTATCGGAAGCGCTGCGCCCTGTACGAACGGCGCCGCCGGTGTCAGCTCGACGTGCATGGCGTAAGGATGCGTCGTGCGGTCGCAATGAATACGCAGCGATGCAACACCGGCGTCAGCTCCGCGCAAGTCAAGCGGATAATGGTGGCCATCGATCCATACATCTGCTTTCGTGTTCGTTGCGCGAGCGCTGTAATGCAAAGTGAGCAGGTAATCCGTCGCCCGTGCATCGAGCTGCCAGCTCAGCTTGTAGAGCGTGGCCGGCGCTTCGTAGCCTTCGCCGTTGTAGTTGAGGTAGTGCTCGGCGTGCTGCGGCTGCAAGTGAAAACTGCCATCGGTGGCCGCAGTGAGCATGCTCGGCCGAACGTGCAACGGACCTTTGAACGGCAGCACTACCACCGGCATGAACGCATCGACGTTGTCAGCGGCGTTTGCCCTGGGCCAACCGGCGAGATGATCCAGCGCGACATTTATGTCGTGACCGTTGTGCTGCACCTCCACGGTCGATGCCGGTGCGCCCAATCGATAAGCAGGACCGAAGTCGGTATCGGCCAAACCCGGCACGCGCAGTTGATGGTCAGCCGGCTGTTTCGCCACGAACAGATAGATTGCGTGCGGACCGACGGTGGCATAGCCAAAGTCCAACGGCGCAAACGGCTGCTTGCGCGTGCCGTAAATCGCTTCGCCGTTGCGCTTCAGCCACGCGCCGATACCTTGCAGCACCTGCGCTTCGTACGGCACGACAGAGCCGTCGCCTTCCGGTCCAATGTTGAGAATGTAGTTGCCGCCCTGGCTGACCACGCGTACTAGCCGCGTGATGTTTTCGCGGATCTTGCCTGGCAGGTCTTTACGCTCCTGCCATGAGCGATAACCCCACGTTTCCGGAAACATCGACGTCGGCGCCTGCCACAGCAGTTCCATTGCGACGTCCGGTTCGGCGTTGTCGCCCATCACGGTGAAGTCGCCGTAATGGTTCCATACACGGCCGGAGATCATCGTCTGCGGCTGCAATGCATGTACGGTATGCGCGAAGTGCGCGCTTTGCGCGGGCGTGGGCTTGCCCATGTCGAACCAGATTTCGGAGATGGGCCCGTAGTGGCCCAGCAGCTCCTTGAGCTGCGCCACGTTGAACGCTTCCTGTTGCGCCGTGATCGGATTGCTGTTGCCTTCGATGTATGCGTTGCCGCCAGGGTGATGCCAATCGATCGTCGAGTAATACACGCCGAACTTCAGTCCACCGCGCGCGCAGGCATCCGCGAGTTCCTTGACGATATCGCGGTGATACGGCGTGCCATCCACGCTGTTGTAGGAGGTCTGCGCGGTCCGGAACAGATTGAAACCATCGTGATGCTTGGCAGTGATCACGATGAACTTCATGCCCGCAGCCTTGGCCAGCGCGACGATCGCGTCGGGATCGAATTTTTCGGGATCGAACTGCTTTGCCAACGCCTCATAATCTTGGGACGGAATCGGCCCGTTGGCGAAAATCTGTTCGCTATAGCCGTTGTCCACACGCTTGCCGTTCCACATGCCGCCTGCGATGGAATACAGGCCGAAGTGGATGAACATGCCGAACTTGCGGTCTTGCCAGGCGTTGATGGTTTCTGGGCTTGGGCCAGGGCCGGATGGTGGCTGGGGCTGGTCGAGCGACCGGCGAATGGCGGCGGAATCATCCATGGGCGCTGCCAAAAGACTTTGTGAGCAGCACGCTATCGATGCAGCAAGCCATAGCGCGATGCGCTTACATGACACCGTTCCCATGCGACCCTCACCCCGAAAGTGTGTGCAAAGGCGACCTTGCCATGAAAAGGCATTGCCGAGGGTAAAGTGACGTCATAGGCACTTTTGCCACGTTATCCGCTTTCTATAACTTCGCTAAATTTCGTAAATGCGTCCACCTGCGGACCCAATACGTAATCCCCATGCATCGGGAGGCGGAAGATCATTGAGGTCGTCAAGGCTGTGGCCCTTCAGCCAGAAGATATCCAGATCGGCCTTGTCGCGCGCGACCAAGGCGTTGTAATCGAAATATTTGAAGCGCTTGGTTTCCACGCGCGCATGGCGATCATCAGGACGATAGCAATCGATGAAGTCCTGCAAGTCTTCACGCTTCAGCGTCTTGGTTTTCAGGATGAAATGCTGTTCATGGTTTGTCTTGGGATTTCTTGCGCTGAATGAGTCGGGCTGCCTCCGTTTTGAGCTGCTGCAGATCTTCGGCCGCTTCTCGTTCCGCAATTTGAGCTTCTTGCTGGCGGCGGCGCGCATCGAAGGCGGCGTAGCGCTCATCGATGATGACTTCCATCTGTTCGTGCGAGATGCGGCCAGCATGCTCCAGCACCGCACGTTCGTTGAAGTTCAAAAAGCGATCCGTTTGCGCGAGCCAATCGGTCATGTGTGTTTCGATCCGCCGCATGGCGCGGTCTTCGGCGAAATCGAGAAACATGGTCACCAGTCGATTCAGCTGATCCAGTTCCTGGGTGTCCAGATAGTTCTTGGACACCACCGCATCGGCCTTGCGGATGCGCTCGCCGAGCCAGTTGGTCAAAGCCATGTTCTCGGCAGCGGGATCGGCACGCGCCACGATCAGCTCTGCGGCAGTCTGTCCGGTGACGGCAAATACCAGCTTGTTCTGGATGGTAGCGAAGAAGATCTTGGCAGTTTGCGCGGTACCGTCGTAATCGCTACTGCTAGCTTTGAACAGGTCGCGCAGCTTCTGATAGAAGCGTTTCTCGGAGCTGCGGATATCGCGAATGCGGTGCAGCAGTTCATCGAAGTAGTCGGTGCGCTCGGTATCCTTCAGGCGTTGGTCGTTGAGCACGAAGCCTTTGACCAGGTATTCGGCCAGGGTCGTGCCGGCCCAGCGACGGAACTGGGCGCCACGCGGGGAGCGCACCCGGAAGCCTACCGCCAGGATCAACTCCAACCGGTAGACCTTCAGCTTGCGCTGTACCTCGCGACCGCCCTCGATTTGAACTTGTAAGTAATCCTTACAAGTTGCCTCTTCGGCCAGCTCTCCCTCTTCGTAAACGTGACGGATGTGCTGGGTGATGTTTTGCGGCGTGGTATCGAACAGCGCGGCTAGTTCGGATTGGTTGAGCCAGACCGTGCCGTCCACCGCGCGCAGGTGGATTTCGGCCCGTCCATCCTCGGTGCGATAGAGAATCAGCTCGCCCTTGTTTTCGTTCATGTTGCTTCCTTGGCTTTGCGCGTACGCCTCCTGCCGGTATCGCCACGCATCGCGTGTATACGCTTCAACAGCATGCCAGCGGGTTCGTTATTGTATTGCTCGGTGGGATTCTCGCCCTTTTCATCGCGCTTAGCCTCAATCATTCCGACCGGTTCGCGCTCTACGAATAGCAAATAATCGGCTTGAGGCCTGCCCGTGTCCTTTGTGTAAGCTTCCTTATCGAAGGGGTAATCGTCCACAGCTACGCCTGCACCGGCAATCAGACTGATCGCTTTGAAGTTCTGCACCATCCAGCCGGGGGATTCAAATGTCTGATCGATGATTTGGCACGCACTGTCTTCCGGTTTCACGCTAGCCCCCTCTGTCCGTGGCGCAGAGTGGGATTAACCCAGCAAGTGCGCCTGTTGTGCAAGGTGATGCGGGGTTTTACGTGAGTGAGTTGTGTCCTTCGGACGCCTATTGGGACTGGATTCCTCGCCCCTCAAAGCCGAGCACGGCCATGTGCTCTCCCCGCGTGCCGGCCTTCGCTGGAATGACGGCGAGGGGAGATTCACTTTGCATATCAAGCGTGCAGATGCCGCACCTCATTACCTGAAACAACAACGGGCGCCGAAGCGCCCGTTTTTGTACATCTAAACGCGACTGCAATCAGATCGCGTAATACATCTGGAATTCCAGCGGATGCGTGCTGGCGCGGTAGCGCGTCACTTCCTGCATCTTCAGTTCGATGTAGGCATCGATGAAGTCGTCGGTGAACACGCCGCCGGCCTTGAGGAAGTCGCGATCCTTGTCGAGCGCTTCCAGTGCGGCGTCGAGGCTGGAGCACACCTGCGGGATGTTCTTTTCTTCTTCCGGCGGCAGGTCGTAGAGATCCTTGTCGGCCGGCGCGCCCGGGTCGATCTTGTTCAAGATGCCGTCCAGGCCCGCCATCATCAGTGCGGTGAAGGTGAGGTAGCCGGACTGGATCGGGTCGGGGAAGCGCACTTCGATGCGGCGGCCCTTCGGGTTGGACACGAACGGAATGCGGCAGCTCGCGGAGCGGTTGCGCGCGGAGTAGGCCAGCATCACCGGCGCTTCGAAACCAGGCACCAGGCGCTTGTAGCTGTTGGTGGTGGAGTTGGAGAACGCGTTGATGGCTTTGGCGTGCTTGAAGATGCCGCCGATGTACCACAGCGCGAGCTGCGACAGGCCGCCGTACAGATCACCGGAGAACAGGTTCTTGCCGTCCTTGCTGAGCGACTGGTGCACGTGCATGCCGCTGCCGTTGTCGCCGACGATCGGCTTGGGCATGAAGGTGACGGTCTTGCCATTCTGGTGCGCCACGTTCTTGATGACGTACTTGAGCGTGATCAGTTCGTCGGCCTTCTGCACCAGCGTGTTGAACTTGACGCCGATTTCGCACTGACCCGCGTTGGCCACTTCGTGGTGATGCACTTCCACTTCCTGGCCGAGCGATTCGAGCACCTTGCACATGTCGGCGCGCAGGTCGCCCAGCGAGTCGACCGGGCTCACCGGGAAGTAGCCGCCCTTCACGCCCGGACGATGGCCGCTGTTGCCTTCGTCGTACTTGAAGCGCGAGCTCCACGCGGCTTCCTGCGATTCGATTTCATAGAACACGCGGCCCATGTCGTTCTGCCAGCGCACGGAATCGAAGATGAAGAATTCCGGCTCCGGACCGAAGAACGCGGTGTCGGCCACGCCGGTGGACTTGAGGAACGCCTCGGCGCGCTTGGCGATGGAGCGCGGATCGCGGCCGTAGGCCTGCATGGTGCTGGGTTCGAGCACGTCGCAATGCAGGACCAGCTGGGTGTGCGCGCTGAACGGATCGAGGTAGGCCGTGGCCGGGTCGGGCAGCAGCACCATGTCCGATTCGTTGATGCCCTTCCAGCCGGAAATCGAGGAACCATCGAACATCTTGCCGTCTTCGAAAGTGGATTCGTCGATGGCGTGAGCCGGGAAGGTGACGTGGTGGTGCTTGCCGAGCATGTCGGCGAAACGCAGGTCGACGAACTCGACCTCTTTTTCCTGGATCAGGTCGAGCACTTTCTTGGCGGACATGTAAAAACCTCGATGAGTACGTGAAAGGGGGTCGCGCGTGCTTTATGGCAAGCACCGTACCAACTCTAAAACACTTTGCCGTTCAAAAGATTACCTGAAAAGCAGTGATCTTCGCGGGCCTTGTTTGCACCAGACATGTGCAAAATTGCACAAACTTGGTGCGGATCGCCAGACCTGATTTAACCCGCTTGCAAGGAAGAACTAAGGCTTAAGCTATACCGTTTTTCACGCCGGCCAAGCCAAGCTGTCCCGCCCGCCTTGTCCCAATGGAGTTTTCTGCGTGCCTGATCTCGCCCATGTAGTTCTGCTCGGCATCATCGAGGGTATTACCGAATTCCTCCCCATCTCCAGCACCGGACACTTGCTGATCGCCGAAAGCCTTGGGCTTGGTGCCCGTTCCGACCTGTTCAACGTGGGTATCCAGGCGGGTGCGATTCTCGCCATCACCCTGATTTATTGGAAACGCATCTGGGAGCTGCTTACGCAATGGCAGGTGCCGGCCAACCGCGCCTATCTGCTCAAGTTGCTCGTGGCGTTCCTGATCACCTGCGTGCTCGGTTTCGTGGTGACGCATTACGGTTTCAAACTGCCGGAAACGGTGACGCCGATTGCCTGGGCGCTGCTGATCGGCGGTTTCTGGATCCTGGGCGCGGAAGCGGTTGCCGCGCGCCAGGTGGATCGCACCGAGGTGACCTGGCGCGTGGCGATCCTGGTTGGCATCGCGCAGATCGTGGCGGGCGTGTTCCCGGGCACGTCGCGCTCCGGCGCGACGATTTTTACCGCGATGCTCGCGGGCACCAGCAATCGACCGGCGGCGACGGAATTTTCGTTTCTGGTCGGCATTCCGACCATGTATGCGGCGACCGGTTACGAGCTTCTGAAGGTGCTCAAGAGCGGTGGCGCCGCGCATGAGGACTGGGGCGCGTTGCTGGTCGGCTTCGCGGTGTCGGGAGTGGTCGCGTTCGCAGCGGTGAAATGGCTGCTTGGCTACATCCGCACGCATCGCTTTACGTGGTTTGCGTGGTATCGCATTGCGCTGGGCGCGGCGCTGCTGTTGTTGATGCCTGCGGGCGCGTAATGCGCAGGTTGGGGTTTACGCCCCAACCTACGATGCTATGTCGCAAGGGTTACTGCACGGCCTTTTCGTTCCGCACCTGCGGTAGCTGCGGCCGGAACGCTTCGACCACTGGCGGCATCGGGCAGACCGATTCGAACGGCCGCTCGAACAACTCGCGCGCCCACTCGATGAAAGCTTGCACGCGCGCGGACAGATGCTTCTTCTGCGGATACACGATCCACACGTTCTTGCCGGTGGACACCGTGTCGGTAAGGATCGGTTCGAGCTTGCCCACTTCCAGCGCGCAGGCCGCCAGCACGTGCGGCGCCTGGATGATGCCCAGGCCCGCCACCGCCGCCTGGATCACCGATTCACCGTCGTTGATCAGCAAATGTGCGTTGACGTCCACTTCCAGGCGACCGTTGGGCGTGTCGAACTGCCACTGGCGGGGCCGGCCATTGGGATAGACGTAGTTGATGCAGCGATGATTCTTGAGGTCCTCGATGCTGGTGGGCGTGCCGTAGCGCTCCAGGTATTCGGGCGAGGCCAGCAGTACGTTGCGCAGGTAGCCGATCTTGCGGGCGATCAGGCTGGAGTCCTCCAGCTCACCCAGGCGGATGGCGCAATCCACCCCTTCCTCGTTGAGGTCGTAGGGGAAGTCGCACATCATCAGTTCAAGGCGAATATCCGGATAGCGGTGCTGGAATTCCCCCAGCTTGGGCACCAGCGCCGTCCGCCCTACCGACGCCGACATCCCCACCCGCAATTTGCCCTGCGGCTTTTGATGGGCATAGCCCAGGGATTCGGTGGCCTCGGCCAGATCGGCGAGGATCTCCTTGCATCGTGTATAGAATGAGGCACCATCGTCGGTGAGGCGCAAGGCGCGGGTGGAGCGAAACAACAGCCGCACCCGCAAGTGTTCCTCCAGCCGCGACACGGCACGGCTGACGCCGGAGGGGGTCATGCCCAGCTGGGCAGCGGCGGACGCGAAACTTTTCGCTTCGACGACCCGCACGAAGGCGGAAATGGCGGAAAAGTCTTCCATAGCTCGCTCCAAAACACGTTCTATTGGCGATTATGCGCTCATTCGTGATTCATAGTCACGAGTAGCTTGCGCAAGGAGCGGATTTTCTAAACTGTACGGTATACCCATTATTCGTTCCCTCTAAATCGTGCTGCATTGCGGCAACGAAGATCCAAGGGAGCGAACGATGTTGAAGAAAGCCATCTTGGCCAGTCTGGTCGTAGCAGTCATAGCCGGCAGTTGGGCGCTGCTGGGCAGTCATGGCGGAGGCGCCCACGCCCAGGGCGCCGGCGGCCCCGGCGGCCCGCCCGCAGTCACCGTCGCCCCGGTCATGGTACGTCCGGTTAGCGATAGCGCCGATTTCACCGGTCAGTTGCAGGCAGTCGATTCGGTCGACGTGCGGCCGCGCGTGAGCGGCTACGTGGAAACCGTGCAGTTCAAGGAAGGCACCGAAGTCCACAAGGGCGACGTGCTGTTCCGTATCGATCCGCGCCCGTTCCAGGCCGAAGTGGATCGGCTGGCCGCCAACGTCGCGCAGGCACAGGCGCAGCTTGGCCTGGCGCAAGCCAATGCGGCACGCGCACGCAAGCTGCTGGCCCAGCATGCGATCTCGCAGGAGGAAGCCGATAGCCAGAACACCGGCGAGCAGGCCGCCAAGGCCACACTGGCGGCCTCCACCGCGGCACTGGCTTCAGCCAAGCTCAATCTCGGCTGGACCGACGTACGCGCGCCGATCGACGGCCGCGTCAGCAACGCGCGCATCCAGCCGGGCAACCTGGTGTCCAGTTCGGACGTGCTCACCACGGTGGTCTCGGTCAATCCGGTCTATGTGTATTTCGATGTGGACGAGCAGACCTGGTTGAAGCTTGACCGCCTGCGCCGCGACACCATCAAGAACGGCCACACGCCGCGCATCGAAGCCACCATGGGATTGGCCGACGAACAAGGCTATCCGCATGAGGGCCGCATCGACTTCGTCGACAACCAGGTACGCCCCGGCTCCGGCACGATGCGCCTGCGCGCCGTGTTCGATCACGAAGACGGCCTGCTCACGCCCGGCTTGTATGCGCGTGTGCATCTGCAGGCCGGCCAGCCGCGTCCGCGCGTGCTGATCGACGACCGCGCCGTCGGCACGGATCTGGGCAACCAGTTCGTCTATGTCGTGGATGCGCAGCACAAGGTGGAGTACCGCAAGGTCGACACCGGCCCGCTGTTCCATGGCTTGCGCGTGATCGACAACGGCCTCAGCGCCGGCGACGTGGTGGTGGTCAACGGTTTGCAGCACATACGCCCCGGTGCGCAGGTGAATCCGCAGCAGGTGGCGATGGATGCCCGCCTGGATGCGCAGGACAAGGCGCTGGTGGATGCGGCGGAGACGAATCCGGATGGCAAGGATTCGCGTACCGCGCAGGCTGAAGGCAAGAGCGTGCAGAAACGTCCGCAGGGTTGAAGCTTCTGCCTCCTCTCCCCTCCGGGGGAGAGGACTGAGGTGAGGGGCCGATCTTGCGGCTACTCCGCATCGAGAAAGGCTTTGCATCTACATCTTCGCGAGCGCGTCCCCTCACCCTAACCCTCTCCCCCGAGGGGAGAGGGACTGTTCGCGGCAAGAATGAGAGAACTTTTCCATGAAAAACATCGCACAGTTTTTCGTCGACCGGCCGATCATGGCCGCAGTGCTTTCGCTGATCTTCGTGATCGCGGGCAGCATCGCGGTGTTCAAGCTGCCGATCAGCGAATATCCCGAAGTGGTGCCGCCCACCGTGGTGGTGCGCGCCAACTATCCCGGCGCCAGCCCCGAGGTGATCGGCGAAACCGTCGCCACGCCGCTGGAAACGCAGATCAACGGCGTGGAAGGCATGCTGTATACCTCCTCGCAGGCCACCAGCGACGGCCAGATGACGCTCACCGTCACCTTCGCGCTGGGCACCGATCTCAACAACGCGCAGGTGGAAGTACAGAACCGGGTGGCGCAGGCCTTGCCGCGTCTGCCCGAAGAAGTGCAGCGACTGGGCGTGACCACGCAGAAGAGTTCGCCCGACCTGACGATGGTGGTGCATCTCACCTCGCCGGATAAGCGCTACGACATGCTCTACCTGTCGAACTACGCGCGCCTGCACGTGAAGGACATCCTCGCGCGCCTGGATGGCGTCGGCGACGTGCAGATCTTCGGCGCAGGTGAATACAGCATGCGCGTGTGGCTGGACCCGAACAAACTGGCCCAGCGCAGCATGACCACCGGCGACGTGGTGCATGCGATCCAGGAGCAGAACGTGGCGGTAGCAGCCGGTGCGCTGAATGCGCCGCCGGTACCGGGCAATACGGATTTCCAGCTCAATATCCACACGCAGGGCCGCCTGGGCACCACGGAAGAGTTCGGCAACATCATTGTGCGCACCGATGCCGACGGCAGCGTGGTGCATCTGCGCGATGTAGCGCGCATCGAGCTGGGGTCCAACCAGTACGCGTTGCGCAGCCTGCTGGACAATCAGCCGGCGGTAGCGATTCCGATCTTTGCGCGTCCGGGTTCCAACGCCATCCAGATCTCCGACGAAGTGCGCGCGACGATGGAGGGGCTGAAGAAGGAATTCCCGCAGGGCATCGAATACCACATCGTGTACGACCCCACGGTATTCGTGCGCGGTTCGATCGAAGCGGTGGCGCATACCTTGATCGAAGCGATCCTGCTGGTCGTGCTGGTGGTGATCCTGTTCCTGCAGACCTGGCGCGCATCGGTGATTCCGCTGGTGGCCGTGCCGGTGTCGCTGGTCGGCACGTTCGCGGTGATGTACCTGGCCGGCTTCTCGCTCAATGCGCTGTCGCTGTTCGGCCTGGTGCTGGCGATCGGCATCGTGGTGGACGACGCGATCGTCGTGGTGGAAAACGTCGAGCGCAATATCGAGCTTGGTCACACGCCGCGTGAAGCCACGCGCCGCGCGATGAACGAAGTGACCGGGCCGATCATCGCCACCGCCTTGGTGCTGTGCGCGGTGTTCATCCCGACGGCGTTCATCAGCGGCCTTACCGGCCAGTTCTATCGCCAGTTCGCGCTGACCATTGCGATCTCCACGGTGATTTCGGCGTTCAACTCGCTCAGCCTGAGCCCGGCACTCGCTGCCGTGCTGCTGCGCGGCCACGATGCGCCGAAGGATCGCGTCTCGATCCTGATGGAAAAGGCCCTCGGCTGGCTGTTCCGTCCCTTCAACCGCTTCTTCCATCGCAGCGCGGATCGCTACGTCGGCGGCGTGCGCCGCATCGTGGGCAAGGGACCGGCAGCGCTGGTGATATACGCAGGCCTGATCGCACTGGCGGGCTTCGGTTTCTATCATGTGCCGACCGGCTTCGTGCCGCAGCAGGACAAGCAATATCTGGTGTCGTTCGCGCAATTGCCGGATGCCGCTTCGCTGGATCGCACCGAAGACGTGATCCGTCGCATGTCGGAAATCGCGCTGAAGCAACCGGGTGTGCAGAGTGCGGTGGCGTTCCCGGGCCTGTCGATCAACGGCTTCACCAATGCGACCAATGCGGGCATCGTGTTCGAGACGCTGAAGCCGTTCGAGGAGCGTCGCGATCCTTCGCTCTCCGCCGGTGCGATTGCCGCCGCCTTGAACCAGAAGTTCGCGACCATCCAGGATGCGTACATCGCCACCTTCCCGCCGCCGCCCGTGCAAGGCCTCGGCACGATCGGCGGTTTCCGCATCCAGATCGAAGATCGCGGCCAGTTGGGTTTCGATGAGCTCTACAAGCAGACGCAGAACCTGGTCGCGGAAAGCCACAAGGTGCCAGCGCTGGCCGGACTGTTCTCCAGCTACCAGGTAAGCGTGCCGCAGATCGATGCGAACGTGAATCGTGAGAAGGCGAAGCAGGAAGGTATCGATCTCAACGATGCCAACGAAGCGCTGCAGGCGTATCTGGGCTCGCTGTACGTCAACGACTTCAATCGTTTCGGCCGCGTGTATCAGGTGAACGTCTCGGCCGAGCCGGCGTTCCGTCATGAGCCAGAAAACATCCTGCAGCTCAAGACGCGCAATGCAAAGGGCGAGATGGTGCCGCTGGGTTCGTTCGTCGACGTGCGCCGCACCGCCGGCCTGGAACGCGTGCAGCACTACAACGGCTACATCACGGCGGAAATCAATGGCGGCCCGGCCCCAGGCTTCAGCTCGGGCCAGGCGCAGGCAGCGATGGAAAAGCTGGCGCAGGACAATCTGCCCAACGGTATGAGCTATGAGTGGACCGAGCTCACCTATCAACAGATCCTGGCCGGCAACACCGCCATCCTGGTGTTCCCGTTGTGCGTGCTGCTGGTGTTCCTGGTGCTGTCCTCGCTGTATGAGAGCTGGTCGCTGCCGCTGGCGGTGATCCTGATCGTGCCGATGGTGCTGCTGTCCGCGATTGCAGGCGTGTGGCTGTCGGGTGGCGACAACAACATCTTCACCCAGATCGGCTTGATCGTGCTGGTGGGCCTGGCGTGCAAGAACGCCATCCTGATCGTGGAATTCGCACGCGAACGCCAGCATGAAGGCATGACGCGTTACGACGCAGTGCTGGAGGCGGCTCGCCTGCGCCTGCGCCCGATCCTGATGACGTCGATCGCCTTCATCATGGGCGTGGTGCCGCTGGTGACCTCGCACGGCGCCGGTGCGGAAATGCGCCATGCGATGGGCGTGGCGGTGTTCTCCGGCATGCTGGGCGTGACCATCTTCGGCCTGATCTATACCCCGCTGTTCTACGTGCTGATCCGCGCCGTGGTGGAACGCCGCGAAGCGCGCAAGAAGCAGCACGCATCCAACTTGCCCGCCTTGGAGGGGCATTGAGATGACTCCTTTCCTTATCAAGAACGTACTCCGTAATACCGCGTTGTTCGCCGCACTCGCGCTGGCCGGTTGCGTCAGCGTGGGTCCGGACTACAAGAAGCCGGACACCGCGCCCGCCAACGTGCAGAACGTCGATGCCGCGCGTGAAAGCCATGCGCAATTCCAGGCGGACTGGTGGAAGCAGTTCAAAGATCCGACGCTGGATGCACTGATCCAGCGCGCCGCCAAGGGCAGTCTCGACTTGCGCATCGCGCAGGCAAGGCTGGCCGAATCGCGCGCCTTGCTCGGCACGGCGAAGTCCGACCAGATTCCCACCATCGACACCAGCGTTGCGTACAGCCGCTCGATCGAGCAGCAGCCCGGTTTCGGTACGCAGCGCGTGCCGATCGATACCTACCAGGCAGGCTTCGACGCATCGTGGGAATTGGATCTGTTCGGTGGCATCCGTCGTTCGGTGGAAGCGGCGCGTGCCGATCTGGGCGCGAGCGAAGCGTCGCTGCACGATGCGCAGGTGAGCCTGTTTGCGGAGGTGGCGCGCAATTACTTCGAACTGCGCGGCACCCAGCAACGCTTGGCGATCGCCGAGCGCAACATCGCCAATCAGGCCGATTCGCTGAAACTGATCAGTGCGCGCGCGCAAATCGGTACGGCCTCGGAACAGGACGTCGCCAGCGCCAACGCGCAGCTCAGTGCGGCGAAAGCGCAATTGCCGGTGCTGGATGCCGCCGTGCACAGCTACACGTATCGGTTGGCGGTGCTGTTGGGCGAACGTCCGGGTGAGCTGGATGTCGACGTGTCGCCCGGTACGTTCAAGCCGATCGCCACCACCTTGCCGATGGGCGACGATGGCGACGTGCTATCGCGCCGCCCCGACGTGCGCATCGCGGAACGCCAATACGCCGCGGCCAATGCGCGTATCGGCGTGGCCAAGGCGGAGTTCTTCCCGCACATCTCGCTCGGCGGCTTTGTCGGTTTCCTGGCCGGACGTCCCAACGACTTCGGCGGCCCGGCATCGCGCGCGTGGTCGTTCACGCCGAGCATCACCTGGAACGGCTTGAACGTGGAACGCGTGCGCTCGAATCTGCATGCCAGCGAAGCACGCGCAAACGCGGCCGAAGCGAATTACCAGCGTACCGTGCTGCAGGCGATCGAAGACGTCGACAACGCCGTCACCAACTACAACGCCGAGCACGCGCGCGTGGAGCAGTTGATGGCGCAGGCCGAACAAAGCCGCCGTGCGGCGGACCTGGCGCGCATTCGCTATCAGGAAGGCGCCACCGGTTATCTGGAACTGCTGGATGCCGAACGCGTGCAGCTTTCCGCCGAGGATGCGCTGGCGCAATCGGAAAGCGCGATCGATACGCGTGCGGTGGCGTTGTACAAGGCGCTGGGTGGTGGTTGGCAGGCATGCGGCGATACGGATTGCGCCAAGGTTGCCGAAGCTCCCTGAAATAGGTTTGGAGCGCGAGCCCCACCAACGTCACGCTCCGCGCATGCATCGCATTTTGGGGCCTACTTCCCAATCAACCCTCTCCCGCAAGGGAGAGGGTTTTTTGCTAGCGCTCCACCATCCGCGCAAACCACTCCCATCCACGCACACGCTCTGCGATCAGCTTCGCACTGGTCAGCATCGGCACCGCCAGCAGCGCACCGGGCACACCCCATAACCAACCCCAGATCAGCAGCCAGATCAGGATCGCAATCGGGCTGACGCGCATGCGCCGTCCGAGAATCATCGGCGTGATCAGGTTGCCTTCGATCGCGGTGACACACGCAAAGCAAACCGCGGGCAACAACGCGTTGGCCAGCACGTCGAAATGGATCATGCCGACGAACAACAGCGTGGTGGTGGTGACGATCGCGCCGACGTAGGGAATGAAGTTGGCGAACATCGCCACCGTGCCCCACAGCAGCGGATCGGGCATGTGCAAGAAATAGAGCATGACGGCGGTGGCGATGCCGAGCGATACGTTGATCAGCACGGTGGTGAGGATGTAGCGCGATACCTCGGTCTGGATGCCGCGCACGATGCTTACCGCGTGGCGCTTGTAGCCGAAGCTTGGCGCGATCTCGACCAGGCGGCGCAGAATCAGATCGCCATAGACCAGAAAGAAATACACCAGCAGCAGCACGGTGAGCACCGCCGCCAGCACTTTCGGCGTGTTGGCCAGCACGTCCCACACGCTGATCGCCACGTCGCTGGGATTTTGCGCGGAAAGGCTAGGATGGCCATTGACCAGCGTCTGCGTGGCGCGGCCCGCCGCCTCCAGCGGACGGGTGAAGTGCTGGAGCTTGGGAACGAAGCTGCGTATTTGCGACGGCGCGCTATGCAACCATTCCAGCGCCGGCGGTGTAAGCATGCTGATGCCGGTTGCGATGCCTGCAATCAGGCTCGCCATCAGCACGCTAGCGCCCAACCAGCGCGGGATGTGATGACGCGTGCCGCGCGCCACGATGGGATTCAAGGCCAGGCCGATGAACGCCGCCAGCACCAGCGGAATGATCAACGCCTTGACCAGGGTGACGGTGTAAAGCAGCGCCAGCGTGAGCAGGGCGTTCAACGTCATGCGGATGGCGCGCAGGTGGCCACGCAGCCGATTGACGCCGTGCGCCGCCTGTTTCACTTGGGCGACCACGACAGAAGATGACGTAGCCGGTATGGCTGCGTGCGATGTTTCGTCCACGGGCGTCGCGTTCGACAGCGCCGTGGGCTCGATGGCGGTCATGGCTGTTCGCCGGTATCGCCATCCTCCATGAGGCCCAGTTCTGCAATCAGGCGCGTGCCATACGCCACGGCTTCCGCCAGTCCGGCGCTCACCGTGGAAATGAGCCCCGGCACGCGCAGCGGGCCTACGCCGAGACTGCCGAGTACGAAACCCGCGCCCGCGGCGGCGCCCATGGTGGTCAGCGGATGCTGGTAACCGCGTTCCAGCAATGCCGCGGCAGGCACGGTCATTTCGCCACGATGGTGCGCCACGCGCTCGCGTGCCACGCGCACTTTTTCAAGCTGCTTGAACAGACTCATCTCGGACCTTCCCCTTTGCCGGCCTCGATATCATGCTCGGCTCGCCGCAACGTGTCGTGCATGATCGCACGCCACTCCTGGCGCGTGGCCGGCAGGCTCATCCAGTGCATGCAGCGCCGGAACAGCACGATCGCGCCGAACAAGGCCAGCACTTCCAGCACGGCCATGCCCACGAAGGCCCAGATCCAGGAGTGGAACCATTTGGCCAGTAGCAGGCCGACCAGGCCCAGCAGGGTCAAACCCAGGCCGACGCCCGCCACGGTGGCAGCCAGCCCCGCGGCCAAAAGCCAGGAAACCGCGCTGCGCGCCAGCCCCAGTTCGGCGGCCAACAACGTGATCTGGGCACCGAACAAGCCGCGCACGGCATGCGCCAGCCGCCCGATGTCGTTGAGCAGGCCGCTCGACGCAGGTTCGCCGGTGGATTCCGGTTGCTCTGCCGTTTCGTCTTCGCGCACGGAATCGTGCATCACTCGCCTCCGTGCCTAACCAAGGTTTCAGCGACGCAGGATGCGGCCGAGCAGCCAGCCGGCACCAAGGGCGATGGCTACTGCCTGGACGGGTTTTTCACGCACGTATTCGCGCACTTCTTCCAGCCACTCGTCGGCACGTTCCCTGGCGTGGTCGTAAGCCTCACGCCCACGTTCGGTGGCTTCAGTGACTTTGTCGGTGGCGCGGTTGGCGGCATGCGCGGCCTTGTCGGTGGCGTGATGCACGCGTTCTTCGACGCGGTCTGCGGCGCGATCGAATTTTTCCTTGCTGGTGGCCACGGCATCGGACGTAGCCTGCTTGATGCGCTCGGCGCCTTGGTCGATGCGTCCGTGGGTGTTGCCTTCGTTAGCCTGGACTTCATTGCTCATGACGTTGCTCCGTGAGATCTGAGGGTTTCACTCTAACGGTTTGCCGCGCAGTTGGCTGAACCAATCGCCCGCTGTCCAGTCGGCTCGTCTGAAAAATGCGATCACGGCCAGGATCAGAAACAGCACGAACAGCAGCTTGGCGATCCACGCGGCGGTACCGGCAATGCCGGTAAAACCGAGTAGGGCAGCGATGACAGCAATGACCTGAGAAGACCAGGGCGTAATGCAGCATGGCGGCGCTCCTGTTGCATCCACAGGCATCCTGTCGCGGCCCTTTGTCCATGTGCCATAGAGCGTGCTGTGCTGGCGTGAAGGCGTTGGCTCTCCCTCCTTCCTGGAGAGCCAACGGATATCGCTCAGGCCGGCACGCTGGGATTGAGGCTGTAGGTACCGGTGAGTACAGCTTCCGACAGCACGTGCCCGGCCATCGCTGCGCGCAGTTCTTCCAGCGAGAACCCCTGCTTCAACGGCAGGCTCGGCACATCCAGCGCATAGACGCGGAAATGATAGTGGTGCACCAGCGAATCGTTCCACGGCGGGCACGGGCCGTCGTAGCCCAGATAGGTGCCTTGCATCTGCATGTCGCCCTTGAACCAGTCGGTGTAGCTGTTGACACCCTGCACGCTGCCGGGCGGGCCGTAGGGCTGTTGCTTGCCGTGTGGCGTGATCTCGTCGCTGCATGCACCGTCGGCCAGCTCGGCGCATTCGAGCGGGATGTTCGCCATCAGCCAGTGCACGAATTCCACGCGCGGCAGATCGGGCGGCACCACGCGGCCTTCCTTGTTGACGTCATCGGGCTTGCTCGGCACATCGTTGTCGATGCAGCTGAGCACGAACGATTGCGTGCCCTGCGGCGCATCTTTCCAGGCCAGATGCGGGCTGCGGTTGTCCGACAGCACCACCGGCTTGCCGAGCCTGGCGAAGGCGAACTCAGGCGGAATCGGCTTGCCGTGCTGGAAGTTGTCGCTGCGTAGCTGCATGGGAATCTCCGTAACACCGTGGAAAGACCATCAGTTTGGGGCAGGGTTGCGTTGGCGCAAGTTGCTGTCCCCATTGAGCATAACGATCCAGTCGTGACAGCTCTGCTAACGTATCCGCTTCTGGGAGGATGCATGAGCGAACTGGAAGACCTGAGCACGCTAGTGCGTGCCGCAACGCCTTTGCTGGTGATTGAAACGATCGACGAACAGCGGGTGATCGACTGCTTCCAGCACGTCATCGCGCAGGCGTTGCATCCGCTGTGGCGCTGGACGCTCACCAACGGCCTGGAGCGGCTGGATTTCAATGGCCCGCGGGACATCGACATCGCCGCCGACGCCACCGCCACGCTGCATGCGATCAGCGATGCGAAAGAGCGCGGCATCTATCTGCTGTTCGATTTCCAGCCCTGCCTGCAGTATGCGGTGACGCTGCGGCAGATGCGCGAAATCGTGCAACGGCAACGCACGGCCGCGCACACGCTGGTACTGGTCGGCGCCAAGGTGGAACTGCCGCAGGAACTGGATGCGCTGGCCACGCGCGTACCGCTGGCCCTGCCCGATATCAAGGAACTGGCCGGCATCCTGCGCGGCGAAGCCGCCGCCTGGCAGCGCGAGCACAAGCGCACGCTGGAAGTGGACAACGAAGCAGCCCGCACCATCGTGCGCAACCTGGTGGGGCTCAGCGGACCGGATGCCCGGCGCATCGTGCGCAAGCTGATTTACAACGATGGCGCGCTCGGCGCGAGCGACTTGCCGGAGCTGATGAAGGCCAAGTTCGAACTGCTCAATCGCTCCGGCTTGCTGCACTACGAATACGCCACGGCCAGCTTCGCCGACGTAGCCGGCGTGAGCCAGGTGCGCGAATGGGTGCAGCGGCGGCGGACGGTGTTTCTCGATCCCAGCCCCAAGCCTGCGCTGGATCCGCCCAAGGGCATGTTGCTGCTGGGCGTGCAGGGCTGCGGCAAAAGTCTTGTTTCCAAAGCCATTGCCGGTGGTTTCGGCGTGCCGCTGGTGCGCATGGATTTCGGCGCGCTCTACGACAAATACCAGGGCGAGACCGAAAAGAATCTGCGCGAGGCGTTGGCGAGCTGCGAAACGCTGGCGCCGTGCGTGCTGTGGATCGATGAAATCGAAAAAGGACTGGCTAGCGGCGGCGAGGACGGCGGCGTGTCGCGCCGCGTGCTCGGTTATCTGCTCACCTGGATGGCCGAACGCAAGGCCAAGGTCTTTGTGGTCGCAACGGCCAATGCGGTGCACGAACTGCCAGCAGAATTGCTGCGCAAAGGGCGCTTCGATGAAATCTTTTTCGTCGACTTGCCCAAGCCGGCCGTGCGCGCCGCGATCTTCGCGATGCATCTGAAGCGCCGCAAGCTGGATAACGATGCGTTCGATTTCGATGCGTTGACGCAGGCCAGTGAAGGTTTCTCCGGTGCGGAGATCGAACAGGCCGTGGTCAGCGCGCTTTACGACGCCAGCGGCAACGGCGGCGCGCTCGATCAACCGACATTGATGCATGCTTTGCAGACAACGCGGCCATTATCAGTGTTGATGCACGAGCAGGTCGATGCATTGCGTGCGTGGGCACGCGAACGCTGCGTCCCGGCGGATTGAAGTGTTGCGCACATCTTTCTGCCGTCATGCCCGCTTTCGCGGGAATGACGGCCGTGAGGGTACACAAGCATTCGGTGTTATTGGCTGTCTGCGATCTTGTTGAAACGCGCAGCGATGTAATCGTCGCAGAAGCTCGTCATATCCCACCCGCGAATGAAGCCGCAATGGCCGCCGTAGGTGGCGATGTCCAATTCCACGCTGCTCGGTAATTCCAGTTTCTCGAATGCCGTCACCGGAATCACCGGATCGTCGCGCGCGGTAAGAATGGTGGCGGGAACCTGCATCTGCGCCAGCGCACGGCCGGCGACCGAATAGCCATCCAGATACGCTTCGAGCGAATCGAAATCGGTGTGCCGCAGCACCAGCGATTCGGTCAGGCCGCGCAGGCTCTGTTTCAGTTCCTGCAGCTCGAAGTACTGGACGTTCGGAAACGCTTTTTGCTTGGCGCGCAGCGAACGCCGCCACTTGTTCATGAAATACGCCTGGTAGAACCACGGCGCGGTGGCTTCCAGCGAAAACAGGCCTTCGCTGGGATCGATGATCGGGCACACCGCCAGCGCATAGTGAAGCGGAATGCCCTGCGATGGCGCCTGCAGCGCCACGCGCAACGCAAAATTGCCGCCGAGCGAGAAACCGGCCAGCGCCATCACGCGCGCCGGCCAGCGGTGCGCGATATCGCCCAGCGCGTGCACTACTTCGTCGATGCGGCAGGAATGGAACAACGCTTCGTTGAGGCCGTGGCTTTCGCCATGGTCGCGGAAATTGAGGCGGAAGATGTCCCAGCCATCATCCAGCAGACGACTGCCGGTTTGCAGCACGTAGGTGGAATCGACGCTGCCTTCCCAGCCGTGGAACAGCACCGCCAGCCCGCGTGATGCCGGCCGGCTTTTCTGCGGCGTGAACGAGCCGGTAAGACGGATGCCGTCGCCGCCGTCCACCATCACTTCTTGCGCACCTTCCATGACGCGATACGCGCGGCGCGGCAGCAGCGTGCGTCGTACGCCGCTGGACGAAAGCATGGTTTGAATATGTCCGCTGGTCAGCGGCCAGGGCGGCTGAAAGTCGCGTCCTTGCGGCAGCGTCATGCAGAGCGGTCCTCGAGCGCCGTGGCGATGCGTTCCCGCGCCAGATCGGCCATACGGCGCCGGCCTTCCGGATTCACCGGCACCGGCTCGAGGAAGTGCACTTCGGCATCCATCGCAGGACCGCCGAGCATGCGCAGGAAATTCTGCATGAAGTTTTCGTGGCTGCGGAAACCCGCATCGATCTGCCGCTTGCCGTCGCGCATGAAGCGCAACGCCACCGGTTGCACCGGCACCTCGGCGTCGAGCGCGGCCTGGAAGATGCGCGCATGGAACACCTTCAACACGCCATCGTGGCCCGTGCCGCCTTCCGGGAACACGGCCACGGAACGGCCGGCGCGCAATCGATCCACCATCACCTGCATCACCGCCGCCAGCGAATGGTTGCTGCCGCGACGATGAAAAATGGTGCCGCCGCTCGCCGCCAGCCAACCGACCAGCGGCCAGCTTGCGATCTCCGCCTTGGCGACGAAACAGGCCGCGCGCTGGCTGTGCAGCAGTTCGATATCGATCCACGACGTGTGGTTGGCGACGAACAGCACCGGATCGCGCAACGGCTGCCCGACTCGCACGGAGCGCAGGCCGAAAATACGCATCAGCCCGGTGGACCATGCGCGGATCATGCGGTGGGTGAACGGCTCGCGGCCGTCCTTCATGACCGCGTCGCGATTCCAGGTAAGGATCAACCCGCACAACAAAATGCCGAGCACGACGTGCAACAGCAGCAGCGGCACGCGCCACAGGTAGCGCAGCGGGCGCAACAGGTCTCGGTCCGGGGTAGAAACGGCTTCGATGCTCATCAGTGCGGTTAGTTTAGCGTTAATCGACCGCGCTTCGTAGGCTGCACCTCTGCACAACCTACGCTTGCGTCGATGTCTCGATCAATCGCCGCACCATGACGCCCAGC
>Ga0209674_100130_pt1 | contig 119638 bp, 116 predicted proteins | sample AraplaCvi_mMS_r2_FD_184279 | JGI IMG/M metagenome (GOLD analysis project Ga0209674, IMG submission 184279) | Arabidopsis root microbial communities from North Carolina, USA - plate scrape CL_Cvi_mMS_r2 (SPAdes) (version 2) | ecosystem: Host-associated > Plants > Roots > Endosphere | place: USA... | reverse complement strand
CGTCGCTGAGAGCGCCCCCTCTCGTCATCAATAATGATCTTCGAACGCTCCCTCCAGCGCGAACTCGCGTATACGGCTGGTGCCGTGTTCATGGTTCTGCTCACGCTCGTGCTGACCACGATGATGATCCGCATCGTCGGCTTCGCGGCGCAAGGCGAAATCGACCCGCGCGACGTGCTGGTCCTGATCGGCCTCACTGTGATCGGCTATCTCGCCATCATGCTCGTCGCCACGCTGTTCGTGTCGATCCTGTTCGTGCTCACGCGCTGGTACAAAGACTCCGAGATGGTCGTGTGGCTGTCCTCGGGCGTGAGTCTCACGCAATTCATCAAGCCGATCGGCATGTTCGCCACGCCGATCGTGATTCTCATCATGTTCTTCGTGTTCGTCGGCTGGCCGTGGTCCAATCAGCAAAGCAAGCTGATTCGCGCGCGTTTCCAGCAGCGCGACGAGGTTTCGCTGCTCGCGCCCGGCCAGTTCCGCGAATCCGCGAGCACGCATCGCGTGTTTTTCATCGAGAAGATGTCACCCGACCAGGGGCACGTGGAAAACGTATTCGTGACGAGCACGGAAAACGGCAAGGTCAACGTGGTCGTCTCGAAGAACGGCCACACGGAGACGCACAAGAACGGCGACCGCTTCGTCGTGCTGGAAAACGGCCGGCGTTATGAAGGCGAGCCGGGCCATCCGGATTTCCGCATCATGGAGTTCGAGCGTTACGGCGTGAAGATCGAAAGTCAGCCGGTCGTCAACACGCCCACTACCACGGGCACGCCCACACTGACGCTGCTGCGCAATCCGACGAACGAAAATCTCGCCGAATTCGCCTGGCGCGCGGGGCTGCCGCTCATCGCCATCAACCTGATGCTGCTGGCCATTCCGCTTGCGCACCAGAACCCGCGGCGCAGCCGCACCATCAATCTCGTGATGGCGGTGCTGATCTATCTGACGTATTCGAACCTGCTGAACGTGGTGCAGTCGTGGATCGAGCAAGGGAAGATGTCGTTCGGCGTCGGGCTCGTCATCCTGCATGTGATCGTGGCAGGCATTGTCGCGTTCATTTTCTGGCTGCGCGTGCGCAACCGGCCGCTCTTCACGCGCGCCATGTTCAGCCGTACGCAGGGAGCGTGACCAATGCGCATCTATGAAAGGTACTTTGCGCGTCAGGTCTACCTCACGTTCATTTTCATTCTGTTCGCGTTCTCGGGTCTGTTTTTCTTCTTCGACCTGATCAACGAACTGAACTCGGTCGGCCACGGCAACTATAAATTCCAGTACGCGGTTCTACGCGTCGCGCTGCAAACGCCGTCGCGCTTCTACGAGATCATTCCCGTCGCCGCGTTGATCAGTGCGATTTACGTGTTCGCGCAAATGGCCGCGAATTCGGAGTACACGATTTTCCGCGTGTCGGGACTCGCCACCAATCAGGCGCTGCGCTCGCTGCTGAAAATCGGCATTCCGCTGGTATTTCTCACCTATCTGATCGGCGAAGTGATCGGCCCGTACACGGATCAGTTGTCGGAGCGCGTGCGGCTCGAGGCGCTGGGATCGTCGGTGTCGAGCAACTTCCAGTCGGGCGTGTGGGTGAAGGACACGCTGACCGCGCGCGCGGACGGCGAGCAGGTCACGCGCTTTGTCAACGTCGGCGAACTGAGGCCGGACGCGACCATCAGCAACGTTCGGATCTACGAGTTCGACTCGAAATTCCGGCTCTCGAACGTGCGCATTGCTAAGAGCGGCGTTTATCAGCCGCCCGGTCATTGGCAATTGACAGGCGTGACGGACACGCAATTGATCGACGTACCCCCGCCTTCCGGCACGCCCGCCGACGCGCTGAATCCGGTGTATCGCGCGAAGCAGGTTGTGCTGCCTGAATATTCGCTGCGCTCGGAATTGACGCCGCAGATTCTGTCGGTGCTGCTGGTGTCGCCGGATCGCATGTCGATGTTCAACCTGTTCCGCTACATCCAGCATTTGACCGAGAACCATCAGGACACGCAGCGCTATGAAATCGCGCTATGGCGCAAGCTGCTGTATCCGTTTGCGGTGTTCGTGATGCTGGTGCTTTCGCTGCCCTTTGCGTATCTGCATACGCGAGCCGGCGTTGTCGGCATGAAGGTGTTCGGCGGGATCATGCTCGGCATGAGCTTCCAGTTGTTCAACACGTTGTTCTCGCATATCGGCACGCTGAACACGTGGCCCGCGCCCTTGACGGCGGCGACGCCGGGGCTGGTTTATCTGGTGCTCGGCCTCGTCGGGCTAAAGTGGGTTGATCGCCATTAGGAGCCCTCGCGATGGCTACGCATGGATTGATCCTGTTTGGTCACGGCGCACGCGATGTGCGGTGGCGTGAGCCGTTCGAGCGGCTGGCCACGAAGCTGCGCGCAGCGCGCGGCTCGGGCGGCGACGACGGGCATGTCCGTCTGGCTTTTCTTGAGCTGATGGAGCCGGACTTGCCCACCGCGGTGAGCCAGCTCGCGGCCGACGGCTGCGATGTCATTACCGTCGTGCCCGTGTTTTTTGGGCAAGGCGGGCATATCAGGAAGGACTTGCCCGATTTGATCGAGCGTTGCCGGCAGACGCTGCCTGCGGTGGAGATTCGCTGCGCCGGAGCGGTCGGCGAGGATGAGGCTGTGCTTGATGCTGTCGTGGGGTATTGTTTGCGGCAGGGTTGAAGTTTTTTAAGCCGCCACCAACACCCCACCCACGACAGACCTCACCACGTCCTTCGCCCCTTCCCGCTCCGCAAAAGCCTCGCCGATCATCAGCAAACTCGGCTGCGAAGCGTCCAGCCACCGCTGCGCTTCGCCAGCAGCGAGTGCTTCCAGCGTCAACGTCAACGTTCGCTCGCGTTCAGTGCTGCAAGCCTCGACAATCGCGACAGGCGTCGCTCGCGGCTTGCCCGCGTCGATCAGCTGTTGGGCAATCTCCACCCCGCTGTCACGGCCCATGTAGAACACGAGCGAATCCGCATTCACCTGCTCGCGGATTTCGTCGGAGCCGGGGGCCCGGCTGAACGTCGCCAAAGCTACGCTGCGCGAGACGCCGCGCAACGTCAATGAACGCTTCAGCGAGGCCGCGCTGGCGAGCGCGGCCGTAATGCCAGGCACCACCTCATAAGGGATGCCCGCCGCCTCCAACGCGCGCATTTCCTCGTCGGCACGGCCAAACAGCATGGGATCGCCTCCCTTCAGGCGCACCACGACCTCGTGTTCAAGCGCGGCGTCGACGATCTGCTTGTTGATGAACTGCTGCGCCGTGGACAACTGCCCGCAGCGCTTGCCCACCGCAATGCGCCGCGCGTGCGCCGGCGCGTAGTCCAGCATGGCCGGCTCGACGAGCGCGTCATGCAGAACGATGTCGGCGCTCGCGAGAAGCCGCGCGCCGCGCACCGTGATCAGGTCGGCGGCGCCGGGTCCCGCGCCGATCAGGTATACCTTGCCCATTAGCTCAAGCCTGTTGTTCAGTGCGCTCGCGCCGCGCGCGATAACCGGGCAGCGCGACAGCGCCGCCCGCTCGCCGCGCTTACGCGGAAAACGCGCGGATCATGCCGGCCGCGACGGTGTGATGCGTCGCCTCGTCGATCAGCACGAATGCGCCCGTGCCTTGATGCGAGTCATACACGTCACACACCAGCGGCTTTTGCAGCGTCAGCGCCACACGGCCGATGTCGTTCATCGCCAGTTCGTGGCGTTCGGTGGAGTGCGACAGCGTATGCACGTCGAGCACTTCCTTGACCGAACCGATGCGCGCGAACACGGTGTTCGTGGTCTGCTTCAGCAGATATTTGCGCTGCGTGGAGAGCGGCGTGTCGTCGAACCAGCACAGGTCGGCTTCGAGCTTCTTCGCCGGTTCTGGCGCCGCTTCGCGCAACACGAACGTATCGCCGCGCGACACGTCGACGTCTTCCGCGAGACGGATCGTCACCGTCTGACCGGCGAATGCGCGGTCGACCGCCGCCGTGCCGCCCACCACCGGCGCAATGATCTCCGCCACCGTGGCTTCACGGTTGGCCGGCAGCACGACGATCGTGTCGCCCACCGTCACTTCGCCCGATTCGACGCGGCCCATGTAGCCGCGGAAGTCGTCGGCCTGGCTGCCGTCCTGGCGCGCAACCCACTGCACCGGAAAGCGCAGCGCCTCACCCGTCGCCACTTCGACAGGCAGCGCTTCGAGCAGATCGAGGAGCGGCTCGCCCGCGTACCACGGCATGCGCTCGCTCGCGGTCACGATGTTATCGCCCTTCAGCGCCGACACCGGCACGAAGCGCACGTCAGACAGACCGAGTTGGCGCGCGAGTTCGACATACGCGTCGCGGATTTCGTTGAAACGCGTCTCGCTGTAATCGACCAAATCCATCTTGTTGATCGCGACGATCGCATGCTGCAAGCCGAGCAGCTTGACGATCGCGCTGTGACGTTTGGTCTGCGGCAACAGTTGCGCGACGCCGTCGACGAACGTCACGCGCGTCGCGTCGACGAGAATGATCGCCGCATGCGCGGTCGACGCGCCCGTCACCATGTTGCGCGTGTACTGCTCGTGGCCCGGCGTATCGGCGATGATGAACTTGCGTTTGGCGGTGGCGAAATAGCGATACGCGACGTCGATCGTAATGCCCTGCTCGCGTTCGGCTTCGAGACCGTCCGTCAACAGCGCGAGGTCGATTTCGTCGCCGACGGTGCGCTTGTTCTTCGCGCGCGACAACGCGGACAACTGGTCGGACAGCACAGCCTTGCTGTCGTACAGCAGGCGGCCGATCAGCGTGCTCTTGCCGTCGTCGACGCTGCCCGCGGTGATGAAGCGAAGCACGCCGAGGTCTTCAGGTTGGTGAATGCTGCTCATGATGTTCGTGTTCCTCTTTCGGCGTACTTAGAAATAACCTTGCTTCTTGCGCTGCTCCATCGCGGCTTCGGAGACCTGATCGTCCATCCGCGTCGCGCCCCGCTCCGTGATTTCCGTCACGGCCGTTTCGGCGATGATCTTCTCGAGATCGTCCGCATCGCTTTCCACCGGGCACGTGCAGCTGATGTCGCCCACCGTGCGGAAACGCACCACAGCCGTTTCGCTGACCTCGCCTTCGCGCATCGGCGTAAGCGGCGTGACCGGCACGAGCAGCCCATTGCGGCGCACGATCTCGCGGCGGTGCGCGTAGTAAATGGACGGCAGTTCGAGCTTTTCCCGCGCGATGTATTGCCACACGTCGAGCTCGGTCCAGTTCGAAATCGGGAACACACGCAGATGTTCGCCGTTATGCAGACGCGCGTTGTACAGGCTCCACAGTTCGGGGCGCTGCGCTTTCGGATCCCATTGGCCGAACTCGTCGCGGAACGAGAAAATGCGTTCTTTCGCGCGGGCTTTTTCTTCGTCGCGGCGCGCGCCGCCGATCAGCGCCGTAAAGCCGTGCTGTTCGATGGTTTCGAGCAGCGTCACCGCCTGCGCTGCATTGCGCGAATCCGTTTCGCGACGCAGACGCACCGTGCCGCGCTTGATCGAATCTTCAACGTGGCCGACCACCAGTTCGGCGCCGATCTCTTTCGCGCGACGGTCGCGGAAGTCGATCACTTCGTCGTAGTTGTGACCCGTGTCGATATGCACGAGCGGGAACGGCAGCACGGTCTTGCGATTCGCGCCGATGCCGAACGCCTTCATGGCAAGCGCGAGCACGACGACCGAATCCTTGCCGCCCGAAAACAGCAGCGCGGGCTTGCTGCATTCGGCGACCAGTTCGCGCAGGATGTGAATCGACTCGGCTTCGAGCCAATCGAGGTGATCCATCCGGTTCGCCGTATTGGCAAGCGGAGCGTTGACAGTGGAATCGAGCGTGGTGCTCATGTTTGGGTCCTTCGTTGATTCGCTTGTCGAGCGGTTGCTCGCGAAAGCTCAGAGATTCAGTTCGGTATGTGCGGCGCGAAGACGCAAAGGCAAGTCTTCAATCTTCTACCAACGCCGCACAACTCAGCCATGCGTCAAGCCGCAGCGTTCTCGCTGCGGTCCACCGCAATCGGCGTAATGGTCGTGATGTGCAGGCCGCATTCCTTCGTATCGCGCGACTCCCACCACCAGCGGCCCGCACGGCTGTCTTCGCCGGGGCGCACCGCACGCGTGCAGGGCTCGCAGCCAATGCTCGGATAACCGCGCGCGTGCAGCGGATTCACCGGCACGTCGAACGCCGTCAGGTAGTCCCACACTTCCGCTTCCGTCCAGTCCGTGAGCGGATTGAACTTCGCGATGTTGCGCGCGGCGTCGTGCTCTTCTTCGTGCAGTTCCGCACGCGTCACCGACTGCTCGCGACGCTGGCCCGTCACCCACGCGCTGACATCCGACAGCGCACGATTGAGCGGCTCCACCTTGCGGATTTCGCAGCAGCGCTTGCGCAGATCGACGCTTTCATAGAATGCATTCAGGCCATGCGAGGCGACATATTCGTCGACCGCGGCAGCCTGCGGGTGAAACTGCTTGATCTCGTAGCCATAGCGCTCTTTCACGCGATCGAGCATGCCAAGCGTTTCGGCATGCAGGCGGCCCGTGTTCAACGAAAAGATGCCGATCTTCACGTCGCGCGAGAGAATGGCGTGCGTGAGCAGCATGTCTTCGGCGGCGAGGCTGCTCGCGAGCTTGACGTTCGCGTGGCGCGCGGCGATCGAATCGAGCAGTGCGTTCAGGCGCTCGACCTTCGCGGCGAGCTCCGGCGTGAGCGACGGCGTCAAAGCGGCGCTCATGCGGAGACCTTTGCACAAGCAGACGACGCCGACAGCGGAGCGCGGCGGCGAAAGAGCGGCGACGGTTCGTCGAATGCGCCCTGGTACTGCACCGTGAAGTCGTCGAATGCCTTGATTGCGTCGGCGATGTCCTTGTCCTCGCGCACGGCAAAGGCATCGAAGCCGCAGCGGAACATCAGGCGCACCTGGTCGCGCAGCACGTCGCCGATTGCGCGCAGTTCGCCCTTGTAGCCATAGCGCTCGCGCAGCAAGCGGCCGATGCTGTAGCCGCGGCCGTCGCGAAACACCGGAAAGTCCACGGCAATCAGCGCGAGCTTGTCGAGGTCGCCCGCAATGTCAGCCGGTTCGCTGTCCGGCGCGAGCCACACGCCCAGTTCATCGGCGCCGCGCGAAGCGACGAGCGCGTCGCGCGCGGCTTGCCAGAGGGCGAGCGGCACCAGCACCTTGCCGGCCGGCAGTTCGTTCACGGCGGGCAGCGAGCCGTCTTCCGCCGGACGCACCAGCGTCCAGTCGTCGTTGACGATCGCGCGATTCTTGATGATAGAAGCCATCTGTTGTGTTTCCTTTGCGCGCTTACGCGTGAGCCGGTTGACGCGACGCGTACACGCGTTCCTTGAACGGGGCGATGCCGATGCGGTTATACGTGTCGATAAAACGCTCGCCTTCTTCGCGGTTTTCCACGAACGTGTCGATCACCTTCGTCATCACATCCGGCATTTCCTCCGCGGAGAACGACGGGCCGATCACGCGGCCAAGGCGCGCGCCGTCCGCGCCCGAGCCCTGCTCGCCGCCGAGCGTCACCTGATACCACTCCGAGCCGTCCTTATCGACACCCAGAATGCCGATGTTGCCGACGTGGTGATGACCGCACGCGTTGATGCAGCCGGAGATGTTCAGCGACACGTCGCCGAGGTCGTACACGTAGTCCAGATCGTTGAAGCGCTGCTGAATAGCGAGCGCAATCGGAATCGACTTCGCATTGGCGAGCGAGCAGAAATCGCCGCCCGGGCACGCAATGATGTCGGTCAGCAACCCGATGTTCGGCGTCGCAAAGCCTTGCGTCTTCGCCTTTTCCCACAGCGCGAACAGGTCGCACTTCTTCACGTTCGCGAGAATCAGGTTCTGTTCGTGCGACACGCGAATCTCGCCAAACGAGTACTCGTCGGCCCAATCCGCGACGGCTTCCATTTGCGCGTCCGTTGCGTCGCCGGGCGCGACAATGCCGTTCTTCAGCGACAGCGTGACCGCCGCGTAGCCCGACACCTTATGCGGACGCACGTTGCGCTCGACCCAGCGCGCGAACGCGCGGTTTTCCAGCAGATGCTTCTCGAACGAAGCGTCCGTGTCGGCGAGCTTCTCGTACACCGGCGGCTGGAAGTACTGCGACACGCGATCCAGCTCGGCTTGCGTGAGCGTCGAAGGGCCGTCCTTCAGGTGCTGCCATTCTTCTTCGACCTGCGCGGCGAACTTCTCCGGGGAAAGCGCCTTCACGAGAATCTTGATACGCGCCTTGTACATGTTGTCGCGGCGGCCGTAGCGGTTGTACACACGCAGCACGGCTTCGCTGTAAGTCAGCAGGTGTTGCCACGGCAGATCGCGGCGAATCACCGCGCCGACGATCGGCGTGCGGCCCAGACCGCCACCCGCCAGAATGTCGACCACCAGTTCGCCCTGCGCGTTGCGCTTCACGTACACGCCCATGTCGTGAATCTGCACGGCGGCACGGTCTTCATGCGAACCGGACACGGCAATCTTGAACTTGCGCGGCAGCCACAGGAATTCAGGGTGGAACGTCGACCATTGACGCAGAATTTCCGCCCACGGCCGCGGATCGACGAATTCGTCGGGCGCGACGCCCGCGAACTGATCGGCGGTGATGTTGCGGATGCAATTGCCCGACGTCTGAATGGCATGCATCTGCACCGACGCGAGCTTGCGCAGAATCTCCGGCGTTTCCTCGAGCTTGATCCAGTTGTACTGGATGTTCGAGCGCGTGGAGAAATGGCCGTACCCGCGGTCGTGCTCGCGCGCGATGGTGGCGAGCATGCGCAACTGGTCGCTGCGCAGATTGCCGTAGGGAATCGCGATGCGGTGCATGTACGCATGGCGCTGGTAGTACAGGCCGTTCTGCAGACGCAGCGGACGGAACTCCTCTTCGCTCAATTCGCCCGACAAGCGGCGGCGAACCTGATCGGCGTATTGCGCGACCCGTTCATCGACGATGGTCTGGTCGTACTGATCGTATTGGTACATTCGGGGACCCCAATTTTTTGCGTTACCCACAGCGGTCCGGTTCCGCCGCGCTCTGAACGTCCGTGTTTGTCAGCCCATTCGAGTCAGGGTTTAGACCTATCTCTCATTTGCTTATAACAAATACAGATATCCATATTGAAAAAGATGGACAGATCGTAATAAACTCGCCTTATATTTCAAACGACTAAGAAATTCTTTTGATATGCGCAGAGGTTATATATGAACCTGCACCAGTTCCGCTTCGTCCGCGAGGCTGTGCGGCAGAACTTTAATCTGACGGAAGCGGCCAAGGCGCTGTATACAAGCCAGCCGGGCGTGTCGAAGGCCATCATCGAGCTCGAGGACGAGCTGGGCGTCGAAATCTTCACGCGGCACGGCAAGCGCGTGCGTTCGCTGACCGAACCGGGCCGGATCATTCTGCAGTCGGTCGAGCGGATCTTGCAGGAAGTGGAGAGCCTGAAGCGCGTCGGCAAGGACTACGCCGCGCAGGACCAGGGCAACCTCGTGATCGCCGCCACCCACACACAGGCGCGCTATTCGCTGCCGGCCGCCATCGCCGAATTCAAGAAGCGCTTTCCCAAGGTGCACCTTTCAATTCTGCAAGGCAGCCCGACGCAGGTTGCCGAGATGGTGCTGCACGACCAGGCCGACCTCGCCATCGCCACCGAGGCGATCTCCAACTATAAGGAACTGGTCTCGCTGCCGTGCTTTCAGTGGCATCACGTCGCGGTGATGCAGCCGGATCATCCGCTGCTCGATCGCAAGCTGCTCTCGCTGGACGACCTGACCCAGTATCCGCTGATCACTTACGACAACGCCTTCGCCGGCCGCAGCAAGATCAACGAGGCGTTCCGGCTGCGCGGGCTGCACCCGGACATCGTGCTGGAGGCGATCGACGCCGACGTGATCAAAACCTATGTTGAACTGGGCTTGGGCGTCGGCATCATGGCGGACATTGCGTTTAACGGTGAGCGCGACCGCCATTTGCGCGCGATGCCGGTCGGCCACCTGTTCGGCAGCAACGTGACGCGCGTCGCGCTCAAACAGGGCGCGTATCTGCGCAGCTATGTGTATACGCTGGTCGAGCTGCTCTCCCCGGGCCTGAACCGCAAGCTGATTGAGCAGGCACTCAAGGGCGAACACGAAACCTACGAACTTTGATTCACCGCTTACCACGCGCTTTGCATTTCCCGCTACGGAGACCCACACGATGACGTCGCATAAGAACAGACTTCGCGGCCTGGCCGCTCTCGGCGCGCTCTGGCTCGCCACCGCCGCGCACGCCGACATCAAGGTCGGCATCGACCTGTCGAGCACCGGCCCGGCGGCCGTGATCGGCATTACCAGCAAGAACGCGATGCTGATGTGGCCGGTCACCATCGCCGGCCAGAAAGCGGACTACATTTTCCTCGACGACGGCTCCGACCCGGGCGCCGCCGTGCGCAACATTCGCAAGCTGATCAACGAGGACCACGTCGACGTGATCGTCGGTCCGAACATCACGCCGGCCGCGATGGCCGCCCTCGACCCGGTCGCCGAAAGCCAGACGCCGATGATCACGCTGATCGGCTCGGCGAGCGTCGTGGAGCCGCAGGAAGGCAAGAAAGTCTGGGCCTACAAGATGGCGCAGACCGACAGCGCCATGGCCGACGTGATGACGCGCTACATGTCGAACCACAACGTGAAGACGGTGGGCTTCATCGGTTTCGCGGACGGCTACGGCGAAAGCTGGTTGAACGAGTTCAGCAAGTTCGCGGCGCTGCGCCACATCCAGCTGGTTGCGACCGAGCGCTATAACCGCACCGACACGAGCGTCACCGGGCAGATTCTCAAGCTGATGGCCGCGAAACCGGACGCGATCCTGATTGCAGGCGCGGGCACGCCGACGGTGCTGCCGCAACGCACGCTCATCGAGCGCGGCTATAAGGGGCCGATCTATCAGACGCACGGCATCGCGACGCCCGAGTTCATCAAGCTGGGCGGCAAGGATGTGGAGGGCACGCTGTTTCCGACTCAGCCTGTCGTCGTCGCGCGCACGCTGCCGGCCGATCATCCCGCGAAAAAGGCGGCGCTCGCGTTCACGAACGAGTACGAAGCGAAGTACGGTCCCGGCAGCGTGACGCAATTCGCGGGCGATGCGGCCGGCGTCTACCCGCGTCTGCAGGACGCCGTGACGCGCGCGCTGAAAACGGCGCAACCGGGCACGCCGGCTTTCCGCGTCGCATTGCGCAACGAACTCGAACACGCGCATGAACTGGTCGTGCCGAACGGCGTCGTCAATACGAGTGTGAAGGACCACGTCGGGCTGGATCAGCGCGCGAGCGTGATGGGCATCATCCGCAACGGCAAGTTCGTGTATCTCAGTCAGTAAGCTCGACGCGGCGACCGCCGTTGCGGCGGCGGTCTGTGCGAATTGCTAAAGTACTAGCTTTAACCGATCAGCAGTCCCACATCATGCGCACCACGCGAGCCATCCACGCCGTCGAGCGGCTGAAAACGCGCAGCGGCAATCCGCAGTTCGCTGCGATCAGCCTCTCCGGCGGCCTCTTTTATCTCGTCGACAAATCGGGCGGCACGGACAAGAAGGTGTCCGATCCGCTCGCGCTCGACGAGTTCGTCAAGTTCGTCGACGCGTACGGTCCGCAAAAGCCGCGCAAGGCGAGCAAGCTCGATGTGGCGTTCGAAGCGCAGATCAGAAAAAGCAAAGGAAGCTAGAACGCTTACGGCGCGATCTCGCGCCACTGGCCATTGGCCGCGCTGCTCGCGAGCACGGCGTCGATAAAGCGCAAGCCCGCCACGCCGTCCTCCACGGTGGTCAGCAACCGACTTTCGGCGGGCAGCGCGCGGCCCTCGTTGAGCGCCTCGATCTGCAGCGCGGCGTCCCGATACAACTGCGCGAACGCCTCCAGATAACCTTCCGGATGGCCCGCAGGCACACGCGTCGCGTGGGCGGCCGCGGCTCCGCTCACACGCGCGCGCGTCAAACGCTGCGCTGAGCCGCCAAGCGGCGTGAACCACAATTCGTTGGGCTCTTCCTGATCGAATGCGAGCCCCGCTTTCGTGCCGTACACGCGCAGACGCAACGCGTTTTCCGCGCCGCTCGCCACCTGGCTTGCCCACAGCATGCCGCGCGCGCCGTTCGCGTAGCGCAGCATGGCCTGCACGTGATCGTCGATGCGCCGGCCCGGCACGAAGGTGTGCAACTCGGCGGAAAGCGCGACAGGCGTCATGCCGGTGACGAAAGCGGCGAGATGGTAGGCATGCGTGCCGATATCGCCGAGACAGCCCGCCGGTCCCGCTAACGCCGGGTCGGTGCGCCAGCCCGCCTGCTTGTTCAGGCCGCCGGTTTCGACCGGTTCGGCGAGCCAGTCTTGCGCGTATTCGACCTGCACGACGCGGATCTGGCCGAGCTCGCCCGCTTCTACCATTTCGCGCGCGTGCCGCACGAGCGGATAGCCGGAATAGGTATGCGTGAGCGCGAAAAGCCGGTTTTTTTCGCGCGCGAGTGTCGCGAGCGCCTCCCCTTCCGCCAGCGAGATGGCGAGCGGCTTGTCGCACACCACATGGATGCCGGCTTCGAGAAACGCAGTCGCGACCGGCGCGTGCAGATGGTTCGGCGTGACGATCGCGACGGCGTCGATGCCGTCCTCGCGTGCCGCTTCCGCGCGCGCCATCTCGCGCCAGTCGTCATAGCTGCGCGCGATGCCCGCCTCGACGGCGCTCTCGCGCGCGCGTTGCGGGTCGGAAGACAACGCGCCCGCCACGAGTTCGAAACGACCGTCGAGGCGCGCGGCGATCCTGTGCACCGCGCCGATAAAGGCGCCCTGCCCGCCGCCCACCATGCCGAGCCTCAGTTGTCTGTAGGCCATCGCGTTTTCTCCTTCCACTGATGTTCGCGCTTCGCTTCAGATGCCGAGCAGGCGCTTCAGTTGCGCTGCATCGGCGCCGCTTTGCGCGAAGTCGTCGAATGCATGTTCGGCCACACGGATGATGTGCTCGCGAATGAACTGCGCGCCCTCGCGCGCGCCGTCGTGCGGATGCTTGAGCGCGCATTCCCATTCGAGCACCGCCCAGCCGGGAAAATCGTATTGCGCCATCTTCGAAAAAATCGCGCGAAAGTCGATCTGCCCATCGCCGAGCGAGCGGAAGCGCCCCGCGCGCTCCACCCAGCCGCTATAGCCGCCGTACACGCCCTGCCTGCCGTTCGGCCGAAACTCCGCGTCCTTCACATGAAACGCCTTGATGCGCTCGTGATAGATGTCGATGAACGCGAGATAGTCGAGCTGCTGCAACACGAAGTGGCTCGGGTCGTAAAGGATGTTCGCGCGCGGATGATCCTTCACAGCGGCGAGGAAACGCTCGAAGGTCACGCCGTCGTGCAGATCCTCGCCCGGATGCAGCTCGTAGCAGACGTTCACGCCGGCGGCGTCGAACGCGTCGAGAATCGGCGCCCAGCGGCGCGCGAGTTCGTCGAATGCGGCTTCGATCAAACCGGCCGGACGCTGCGGCCACGGGTACACATACGGCCACGCGAGCGCGCCGGAAAACGACACATGCGTGTCGAGCCCCAGACGCTGCGACGCTTTAGCCGCGTGCTTCATTTGCTCGACAGCCCACTGCGTGCGCGCCGCCGGATTGCCGCGCACGTGCGGCGCCGCGAAGCCGTCGAACAGGCTGTCATACGCGGGGTGGACGGCCACCAGTTGCCCTTGCAGATGCGTCGACAGCTCGGTGATCGTCACGCCCGCGTTGTCCACGGTTTCGCGCAGCTCGTCGCAATACGCCTGACTCGACGCGGCCTGCTCGATATCGATCAGGCGCGCATCGCACGGCACCTGAATGCCCTTGAAGCCGAGCCCCGCGGCCCAGTTGGCCAGATTGGCGAGATTGTCGAACGGCGCCTCGTCGCCCATGAACTGAGCGAGGAAAATCGCCGGGCCTTTGATGGTTCTCATCGTGTGGCTCCTTTAACGAGAGCGCGCGGTGCGACTCGTGCTCAGAACGGAGAGTCGGGGAAGTAGAAGTCCTTCGCGTTTTCCTTCGTGATCAGCACCGACGGAATGATTGTCGTCGCGGGCAATTTCTCGCCCTTCAGCCGCGCCTCGGCCGTGAGCTTGATCGCGTCGTAGATGAATTTCGGCGAGTACGACACGTCGGCCTTGATGAGCGGCGCGCCGTCCATCACGTTCTTGACCATGCCCTTCGAGCCCGCGCCGCCGAACACGATCTTGATGTCGTTGCGCCTGGCCTGGTCGATCGCTTTGAGCACGCCGACCGCCATGTCGTCGTCGGCAGCCCAGACGGCGTCGATGTGCTTGAAGCGCGTGAGGTAGTCCTGCATCACCTTGAACGCATCGTCGCGATTCCAGTTTGCGTACTTCGCGTCGAGAATCTTGATGTTCGGATAGCCCTTCAGCACACCGGTGAAAGCAGTCCAACGTTCGTTGTCGAGCGTGGTCGGAATGCCGCGCAGCGCGACGATGTCGCCCTTGCCGTCGAGCGCCTTCGCCAGATATTCGGCCGGAATTCGGCCGAACGCGGTGTTGTCGCCGGCCACATAGGCGTCCTGCGCGCTGGTGTCAGTGAGGCCGCGGTCCACCACCGTCACGTACACGCCTTTTTTCTTGACCTGCGCGACCGGCTGCGTCAAGGACGCCGATTCGAACGGGAAAATCACGAGCGCGTTGATCTTGTTCACGGTGACGAGATCCTGCAACTGGTTCGCCTGCTCCGGCGCGCCCGCTGCGGTCTTTACGATCACCTTGAGATCCGGATGCGCTTTCTCCAGATCCGCCTTTGCCTTGTTGGCCCACCAGACGATGCCGCCCGTAAAGCCGTGGTCGGCGGTTGGAATCGCGACGCCCAGCGTGACCTTGTCGTCGGCGCGCGCCGCGCCTGCGCTACCCAATATGCCCAACGCCAGCATGCCGGCGCCAATCGCTCGAATGACCTGCTTCATGGTTGCGTCTCCTATCTGCTGTTATGAGGCGCGCGGGCGCCCCTGCCGTTGTTTCACTGCGAATGGCTACCGACGTCCGCGTTGCACGAACGCGACGAAAATAATCACGACACCCTGCACTGCCGCATTCAGATACACGCTGATGATGCTGGTGAGATTCAGAATATTGGCAATCACGGAAAGCAGAATGGCGCCGATGACCGTGCCGATCACGCGTCCCTCGCCGCCCTTGAGCGCCGTGCCGCCCACCACCACCGAGGCAATCGCCTCCAGCTCCCACAGCAAACCCGTGGTCGGCGTCGCCGAGCCGAGACGCGGCACGTACAGCACGGTCGCCACGCCCACGCAAATGCCGAGCAGCACATAGGTGATGATCTTCACGGTATCCACGCGAATCGCCGCATAACGCGCAACCTGTTCGTTCGAGCCGATGGCCTGCACATGCCGGCCAAATGCCGTGCGATTGAGAATCAGCGCGCCGCCTGCCGCCGTCACGAGAAACACCCAGATCGGCACGGGCACGCCGAAGAGGCTCGCGTAATAGACCGGCCCATAAAGATCGGACAACGAATTATCGAGCGTCAGCGCGCCACCGTCGGCGAGCCATGTGAGCACCGCGCGAAAGATGCCAAGCGTACCGAGCGTGACGATAAACGGCTCGATGCGTCCCTTCGTGATAAGAAGACCATGCGCACAGCCGAACAATCCGCCCAGCACGAGCGCGAACACAATACCGAGGATCACGATCGCGAGCGGCGCGAACGTATGGCCGCCCACGCCCGCCGCGAGCCCGTTCATCAGCCAGATCATGCTGCCCGCGATCAACGCGGCCATCGAGCCGACAGAAAGATCGATGCCGCCCGAGATAATCACGAACGTCATGCCGACCGCGATGATGCCGATAAACGACGTGCGCGTGAGCACGTTCATCATATTGTCGAGCGTCGCGAAGTCGCGGTTCAGCAGCGTACCGACGACGCACAGCGCAATCAGACCCGCGAATGGCCCAAGCGCATACAGACGCTGCGCGAAGCGCAACGCGCGGCCGGATTGCACGGCTTCAGTGGGTGCCGGTCGCATGGGCGATCAACTCCTCTTCGGTCAGGTGTTCGAGCGTGAGCGTGGCTTGCAGACGTCCCGCGCGCATCACGGCGACGCGATGACACAAGCCGATCAGCTCGATCAGTTCGGATGAAATGACGATCACCGCGCGGCCTTGCGCGGCGAGGCGATGAATCAGGAAATAGATGTCGCGTTTGGCGCCGACATCCACGCCGCGTGTCGGTTCGTCGAGCACGATCACGTCGGGCTCGGGTTGCAGGAACTTGGCGAGCGCGAGCTTCTGCTGGTTGCCGCCCGAGAGCATGCGCGCGCGGCTCGCCAGGTCGCCGGTGCGAATACCGAATTCGCTGACGGCGCGCTTTAACGCCTCGCGGCCCGCTTTCAGATCGAGGAGCGGATGCGTATAGCGCTCCAGCGTCATCAGCGTGAGGTTGTCCTGCAGGTTCAGATTCACGTGCAGGCCCTTGCCTTTGCGATCCTCGCTGAGATACGTGAGGCCGTGGCGCATCGCGTCGCGCGGGTTGTTCAGCTCGACCGGGCGGCCCGCGATCTCGATGCGCCCAGCTGTGCGCTTGCGCAATCCGATGATCGCTTCGAACGCTTCCGTGCGGCCCGCGCCGACAAGCCCCGCGAAACCGAGCACTTCGCCGGCGCGCACGTCGAAGCTCAAACCGTCGACCCAGTCCGGCACCGTGAGCCCCTCCACCTTCAATGCAACGGGCGCGGTCGCGGGCACCGTGAGCTTGTCGGGGAACATATCCGAGACGTCGCGGCCGACCATCAGGTTCGCCATCTGTTGCCGCGCGAGCGCCGCGGTCTCATTGCGTGCGACGAAGCGGCCGTCGCGCATCACGATGACCTCGTCGGTGATGCGCTCCACTTCGTCGAGCTTGTGCGAGATGTAGACGATAGTGACGCCGTCGGCCTTCAGCTTTGCCATCAGCGTGAAGAGGCGCTCGGTCTCGGACGGCGTGAGTGTTGCCGTGGGCTCGTCCATGATGAGCAGACGCGCACGGCGCGATAGCGCTTTGGCGATCTCCACCATCTGCTTTTCGGCGACGATCAGCTCGCGCACCTTCGTATCCGGCGCCTTGTCGAGCCCGACCTGCGCAAGATAGCGCGCGGCTTCGGCGCGCATCGCGGCGTCGTCGACGAACCAGCCGCGCCGCTTCTCGTGGCCAAGATACATGTTCTGCGCAATCGTCAGATGCTCGGCGAGATTGAACTCCTGGTGAATCAGCACGATGCCTTGCGACTCCGCCTCGCGCGAGCCGTTGAAATGCTGCGCGCGGCCATCCACGAGCACGGTGCCCGAGGTCGCGGTTTCATAGCCGGCGAGGATTTTCATCAGCGTCGACTTGCCCGCGCCGTTCTCGCCGAGCAGACCGTAGATGCGCCCGGGCGCGAGTTCGAAGCTCACGCCGTGCAGCACGCGCACGGGGCCGAAGTCCTTGCGGATGTCGTCGAAGCGGATCGCGAGGCTCATGATTCAGGTGCTCCCGCGAATCACGAGCCGATGCGGCAGCAGCACGCCCGGCACGCTCGCGAGCGGATTCGCGAGCCGTTGCAACAGCAGGCGCGCGGCGGTTTCGCCGAGCTCGCGCATCGGCTGCGCGATGGTGGTGAGCGGCGGATCGACTTGCGACGCGATCGAGATGTCGTCGAAGCCGACCACGGCGACATCATCGGGCACGCGTTTGCCGATGCTGCGCAGGCCGTGCAGCACCCCGGTCGCGAGCGTGTCCGACACGGCGAAGATCGCGGTCGGCGTGGCGTTTTTCGGGTGCGGCGGCTCCATCAGCACGGCGGCGGCCGAGGCGCCCGCCTCGTAGTCGAGACTGTTGAGGTTCATGCGCCAACCTTCGAGCGGCGTGATGCCTGCCTCGGTCAGCGCGTCGAGATAGCCTTGCTGACGCTGCCGCGCGTACAGGTAGTCGATGTCGGAATTGATGAGCGCGATGCGCCGGTGACCGCGCGCGAGCAGATGCCGCACCGCGTCGCCGGCGGCCCGGTAGTTGTCGATGCCGACGTAGGGCACACCCATCGACGGCTCGAACTCGCAGCAGGCGACCCACGGCAGCGCGCTGGACGCTTCGCCGAGCGCCTGCTGGATCGTCGCCGGGTCCAGACAGATGGCGCCGTCCGCGCGGCGGCGGCGCAGCAGGTCGAAGTAGCTGCGCTCGCGGCCGGCGTCCGCGCCGGTGTCGCACAACAGCATGAAGTAGCCGTGCTGGCGCGCCACGCTGTCGATGCCGCGCACGATCTCCGCGTAAAACGGATTGCCGAAGTCGGGGACCATGGTCAGCAGCAGGCGGCTTTCCGCCGTGCGCAAGTTGCGCGCGAGTTCGTTGACGCGGTAGCCGCTTGCGTCGATGGCCGCCAGCACCTTGTCGCGCGTCGCGGGCCGGACATTCTCGTGGGCGTTCAGGACGCGCGACACCGTGGCGACCGAAACGCCGGCTTGCCGCGCGACGCCGGCAATCGACAGGCCTTCGGCGGCGGGCCGGGCAGGTCCGGCGGGCTCGGGCGAGCGCGGCTGGCGACGCGGTCCAGCCCGCAACTCCGGCTGGGGCTCGGGCTGCAGTTCGGAGTGCACTTCGGGCCGCACTTCGGGCCGCACGTCGGGCTCCGCTCGGCTCCCGGCCACCGCCGCAGGCTTCGTTTTTGACGTCGGTTTAGACACGCAATCGGCTTCCGCAAATGTAATCGATTACATTTTTTGGCGAAGACGCGCCGAACTGCAAGGCCGGATTGCTAGGGATAAACACGGGGGCAAGACTAACCGGAGCCGGCACGGCCAGGCGCCCGCCCAAGCCCGGAACCCGGGCGCCATTTGGTACAATCCCGCAGTTACCCTGCACCGGCGCGCCGCCGGCTCCCTGCCCGGCCCCCCGCGCAGCGGAAAAATCGCCACACTCGCCAAACCAGAACCGCAAATCCACCATGAACATCGAGCAAGCGCGTTTCAACATGATCGAACAGCAGATCCGCCCCTGGGAAGTGCTCGACCAGGACGTGCTGAATCTGCTGTCGATCGTCAAGCGTGAGAACTTCGTCCCCGCCGCGTACCGCGAGCTGGCTTTCGCCGACTTCGAAGTGCCGCTGCCGGCCGGCCAGCACATGCTGGCGCCGCGCGTCGAGGCGCGCGTGCTGCAGGAACTGGCGGTGAAGAAGCACGAAAGCGTGCTCGAAATCGGCGCCGGCTCGGGTTATATGGCGGCGTTGCTCGCGCATCGCGCGCAACATGTGCTGACGGTGGACATCGAACCGGAACTGGCGGAACTGGCCAAGACCAACCTGATCGCCAACGGCGTGCTGAACGTGGAAGTCGCCACCGGCGACGCCGCGCGCGGCTGGGCCGCCGCCGCACCGTATGACGTGATCTGCGTGTCGGGCGGCCTGCCCGTGCTGCCGCAGGACATTCTGGAGCATCTGAAAATCGGCGGCCGTCTGGCGGCGTTCGTCGGCACGGCGCCGGTCATGAAGGCGCAGATCATCACGCGCATCGACGAAAAGCAGTACCGCATTGCCGACGTGTTCGAAACGTATGTCGAGCCGCTCGTCAACGCCGTGCAGCCGCCGCGCTTCAAGTTCTGATCCGCCTGTTTTTCATGGACGGCGCGCGTCGCGCCGTGCTCCGAACGGAAGTCCCGCTGATGCAAAACCTCACCGCTCCCGCTCTCGCCGAATGGCTCGCCGACACGTCGCGCCCCGCTCCTGTGCTGCTCGACGTGCGCGAACCGTGGGAAATCCAGACCGCCGCCATGCCCGGCATCGTGTCGATTCCCATGCGTGAAATTCCCGCACGCAGCGAAGAACTGGACGACGACGCGCAGATCGTCTGCATCTGCCATCACGGCGCGCGCAGCGCCCAGGTCGCGATGTTCCTCGAGTCGCGCGGCCACGCGAACGTGTTCAATCTGCAAGGCGGCATCGACGCGTGGTCGCGTCAGGTCGATCCGTCGGTGCCGACGTACTGATTGTTCCGCCGCGCTGAAGCCGCGCCGGCGTGCGTTTTCTTGCGCCGAGCGGCGGCTTCTTCACCGGGTCGAAATAGCGCCCCAGCGACGCCGGGGCGCCCGTTCGAGCTTTACCCTCGCACGAACGCCAGAAGATCCGCGTTGAGCACGTCCGCATTCACCGTCAGCATGCCGTGCGAGAAGCCCGGATACGTCTTCAGCGTACCGTTCTTCAACAGCTTGATCGACTTGTGCGCGGAGTCCGCAATCGGCACGATCTGATCGTCTTCGCCGTGCAGCACGAGCGTCGGCACTGAAATCGCGCGCAGGTCTTCGGTCTGATCCGTTTCCGAGAAGGCTTTGATGCCGTCGTAATGCGCTTTCGCGCTGCCCATCATGCCCTGACGCCACCAGTTCTGGATCACGCCTTGGTGCACCGTCGCGCCGGGCCGGTTGAAGCCGTAGAACGGGCCCGCCGGAACGTCGACGAAAAACTGCGCGCGATTGTCGGCGAGCGCCTTGCGAAAGCCGTCGAAAACCTCGAGCGGCAGGCCTTCCGGATTCGCCTCGGTCTTGAGCATCAGCGGCGGCACGGCGCTCACCAGCACGGCCTTCGCGACACGGCCGGCGGGCTCGCCGTGCTTCGCCACGTAACGCGCCACCTCCCCGCCGCCCGTGGAATGGCCGATATGCACGGCATTGCGCAGATCGAGCGCTTCGGCCACCGCAAACGCATCCGCGGCGTAATGATCCATGTCGTGCCCGTCCGACACTTGCGACGAGCGGCCGTGGCCGCGCCGGTCATGCGCAATCACGCGATAGCCGTTCTGCACGAAGAAGAGCATCTGCGCATCCCAGTCGTCGGAAGACAAGGGCCAGCCGTGATGGAAGACGACAGGCTGCGCGTCCTTCGGGCCCCAGTCCTTGTAGAAAATCTCGACGTTGTCCTTCGTTGTGACGTACGGCATGGTCGTTTCTCCTGTTTCAGGTTGTCGGGCGATAGCCGGCTACATGATCCGGCGCCAATGTGACGAAAGCCAGCACGATTCGCGCTGACTGTCGGGCCAACTCCAATACGAACCGCGCGGTACACGGTGGAGGGAGAATACGGACGCGCCCCGCGTTATGGAAGAGCGGCGGTTGAGAACGATTGTTGCGCTTTTTCGACCAATCGTTGATTCGGCCCCACGGACACACGCGCATCCGGCTGCGGCTATTGCGCCGCAAGCCACGTGGGTGCGCTCAGGTGTGCGGCAAGAAAGTCCGCCAGCGCCGCGACCTTTGCGGGCCGTGCTCTTGCCGATGGCGTGACGAAATAGAGCCCGCCTCGCGTCAGATGCCAACCGCTCAGAATCACCTCCAGCCGTCCGTCGGCCAGATATTCGCTCGCCATGAAGTCGGGCAACTCGGCGATCGCGAGCCCGGCGAGCAGCGTCGGCAGCAGCGCGTCCGCGTTATTGACCCGCAAGGGGCCGGCCGGCGTGACGGCCTCCTCTTCGCCCGCATCGTTGGTAAAGCGCCAGACGTCGCTGCGCGCCCGGTACGCGTAGGAGAGGCACGGCCTCGCGGCAAGCTCGCGAGGATGAAGAGGCCGGCCGCAGCGTTGCAGATAGCCGGGCGTCGCCACCAGAAGCTGCGAGACGGCACACAGGCGCCGCGCCACCAGCGACGAATCGGGCAACGCGGCAATGCGCAGCGCGGCGTCGAAGCCTTGGGCGACGAGATCGACGGTTGCATCCGACAGGTGCAGATCGACCGACACCTCCGGATAGCGGCGCAAGAAGTCCGGCAAGAGCGGCGCCACCCAACGCACGCCGAACGACATCGGCACCGCGAGACGAATCAGCCCCCGCGGCTCTGCCGACATTTCGCGCGCGGCATTTTCGGCGTCTTCGGCGAGCCGGTACACGTCGCCGGCCTTCTCGCACACCGTGCGGCCGAACTCGGTCAACGCCAGCTGGCGCGACGTGCGGTTGAACAGCCTCGCGCCAAGACGCTCCTCGAACCGCGCCACCGCCCGCGAGACCGTCGGCACCGAGACCCCCATCGCACGCGCCGCGGCCGCGAACGAGCCCTCCTCGGCCACCTTCGCGAACATGGCGAGCCCTTCGAAGTCGGGAAGCTTGGCCATTTCATTTTTGCAACGATAGTTTTCTATCGATTCTATTTCGAAACGAGGCGGGCGTCGATATTCTCCTCACATCGCAGCACCAACCCGGTCAACGCGACTTGACAGCAAAGGAGCAACATCATGGCACGCAAGCTCGAAGGCAAAATCGCCCTGGTCACCGGCGCCACCAGCGGCATTGGACTCGCCACCGCAAAGCGCTTTGCAGCAGAAGGCGCGCACGTCTATATCACCGGCCGCCGGCAGGCGGAGCTCGATGCAGCGGTCGCCGCGGTCGGCAACGCCACGGGCGTACGCGTCGATTCGTCGAAGCTCGAACAGCTCGACGCGCTGTACGAACAGATTCGCGGCGAAAAGGGGCGTCTCGACGTGCTCTTCGCGAACGCCGGCGGCGGCTCGATGCTGCCGCTCGGCGAGATCACCGAGGCGCATTACGACGATACGTTCGAGCGCAATGTGAAGGGCACGCTCTTCACCGTGCAAAAGGCCTTGCCGCTGCTCGCCCAAGGCGCGTCCGTGATTCTCGCCGGCTCGACGACGACCATCGAGGGCACCGCCGCCTTCAGCGTCTATTCGGCGTCGAAAGCCGCGATCCGCGCCTTTGCGCGCAGCTGGATCCTCGATCTGAAGGATCGCCAGATCCGCGTGAACACGATCAGCCCGGGTGCGACGAGAACGCCCGGCCTCGTCGAACTGGCCGGCCCTGACACCGCGCAACAGCAAGGCCTGCTCGACTATCTCGCCTCGCGTATTCCGATGGGGCGGGTCGGCGAGCCGGAGGAAATCGCCGGCGCAGCGCTTTTCCTCGCCTCCGACGACGCGAGCTTCGTGAACGGCGCCGAGCTGTTCGTCGACGGCGGACAGGCTCAGGTCTGATCGCCGAAGCGCCGACGGGCGGTCTTGCTGAATGAATGCACGCAAGGCCGCTCGTCGCGCACTGCAACGCACGCGCGTCACAATTTGTTCGTCCTGTTCCCCCTTGTCGTTGCGAAATTTCGCAGGCTTTTGCGAACACCACACAGGCACCATGCTCCGTTCATTCTGGAGCCGTGCTCATTCGTCATGCCCTGCGTCGCCGTATTGGCCGCAATATTCCTGGCCAGCGTCTTTTTCTGCGCCTCGCCGTCCTGATGCGGTTGCCGGTCGTACATAGCCAGGCAAATTCCGGAGCAAGCCTGTCCCGCTGCCTGGACTTCGGGTTCTCATCTTCGTTCTACGTCCCGTAGGTTTTTCCCGCCTTTTCGTATCGGTTGTCGGATGGCTTTAGACGAGGCATGTGTGCTCCAGACGCAAAGCCTCCAATTGCCGTAAAACAAGCCGCATAGCAGAAGGCCGGCCCACAACCAGAACGCTCCCTAGATTTGGTTGACAGTATGTTCATCAGCGCGCCGACAAACGCCAGGCGGTCGGACCGGTCAGGAGCGGTTCAGATAAGTCCATTTTCAAGGAAGCGTGTCGATGTCCATGCAGAACTGACCCGCTTGGGGCCGTATGGGGTTAAGACTCGGGGGAAATCAACCTCCCCGGACGAGATAGTTGCCGGTGTCGTTAATCACCAGCTTCACGCCCGTCGATGCAAAGTCACCATACTGATTGTTGTCCGCCCCGCGCATCGCCTTCCCAATTTGCGCCGCGCTGATCGGGGGAACCGCTCGCGTTCCTAACCTTCTGATGCAGCCTTGGCCGCGATCTGCTGCGCCCGCGTTTTTCCTGCGCGTGAAGTTGGCGGATGAAGCGCAAAGCACCGGGCGAAAACATCACATTTGATTCGCTGAAGCTGCTGCTCCAGATTTTCACACCAGAGTGCTGGAACATCATCAGGACGATGACGGGCGCACGCCCGCTGTCCATCCGTCAGATCGCACAACGGCTCGCCCGCAATGACACAACCATACAGAACGGCGTCCACGCGCTGCTCGATGCGGGTGTGATCGACCGCGACGCTGGCGGCGCAATCGAGTTTCCGTATAACGCCGTACACGTCGATTTCATGATCTCTGCCGAGGGAGCCGCGCTGGACACCCCGTGGTGCATCTGTAACGCGTGGCAAAGCCGCATTCCGTATGGACTTCGGGCGATCCACCCGCCCCCCGGCACCCGCCAGTTACACTTTTGGTAGTAACGGCATTTCAACGGCTTCTCTGGCAAAATTGGACTAAGGATCAACGCCGGCAGTTCGGTCGGTTATGTCATTCGTTCCCTGTTGTGTCGGTGGTAGGTGTCTCAGGAATTTTCGATTCGACTGCGACCTGGTCCACTGGCGCGTCTCTCACCAAGGCGATGCTGCTTTTTGCTGTTGTGATAACCTTCCTTTCAGGCATGAATTTCCATGAACGGAGACCGACAATGAATCTAGGATTGTTCGTCCTTTTGGTGATGACACCGATCCTGGTCTATGGCGGTTACATGACAAACCGGGGCCGTAAGCACGAGCGTGAACGGCGGCATCCTCGCGTTCCGCGCTAGAAACGTTTCCAAGGATGGGTGAGCTTGCCCCCGAAAAACGAAGGTGCATCCAGTCGGCTCGCGTGACCCCGCAATGAATCAAGGGTCGTCGGTTGCGCTTGATCCGTGCTGGCGAATCGCGGAATGACTCGATGGAAGGCGAAATTTCAGGGGAAGCTCACGATTCCGCATATGCGCGCGCGCGGCCGTGGCCGCATTGTCAATGTGGCGTCTATTGCCGGCAAAGAAGGCGTACAGTTCATCTCAGGCTACTCGGCGGCGAAAGCAGGTGTCATAGCGTTCACCAAGGCAGCCGCCAAAGAACTCGCAAGGGACAAGGTGTGTTCAACGACTCAGTGAGAACATGCAGTTGCTGCCCATCCACTTCGTATGCAAGCCGCGCAATCTCTTCGACGGCGTGCTCAACCTTCGCACGCAATGCGTTATGCGCGTGGGGCACATAGTTCGGCTGTGCCTGCGACATTACCGCCGAGCCACCGTCGTTCTTCGCGTGGACCTCGGATACGGCACCCCGCATCTGCTGGACGCCCTCGCGGTATTTGTGTGATTCGCACACATCGTTTCAACTAGAATGGAGCGATGGACCGCGAGATTGCGACTCGATTACGTTGGGTGCTGATGTATCACGAGACCGGCAGCGCCGGTCTCGTTTGCGCGCGCTGTGGCATCTCGAGACCGACACTGCGTAAATGGTTGCGACGCTACCGGAATGCCGGCGAAGAAGGTCCGCGCTCTCGAAGCCGCCGCCCTCTCAACAGTCCAAACCGGAAGGTTTCCGAAGCTGATCGAGCTACGATTCTGCGGTTGCGTGCAGAGCGAAAGGGAGCACGCCGGATTCAGAACGAGTTGCGGCTACATGAGCAAAGAGAGCTGTCCTTCGCGACCATTCACAAGGTTCTGACCCAGGCGTCGTGAAGCCGTTAGTGCGCTCCAGACGACCTGCAAATCCCAAACGCTATAGCCGCCCGGTTCCCGGGGATCGGGTCCAGATGGACACGATGAAGATCGCACGACGCATCTATCAATACACTGCCATCGACGACTGCTCGCGTTTCCGCGTTCTGGCCGTTTACCCTCGCACAAATGCCCAAAATACGCTGCTTTTTCTCGATCGTGTCATCGAGGAGATGCCATTTCCAGTCCAGCGTATCCAGACCGACAGAGGCGGCGAGTTCTTCGCCGAGTCGGTGCAGCGGCGTTTGATGAGCGAGTGCATCAAATTTCGACCAATTCCGCCACGCTCCCCACACCTCAACGGCAAAGTCGAACGTTCACAGCTTACTGACCTCAACGAGTTCTGGCCCCGCCATGCCCCGACTGAGAACGAGATCGACCGGAGAATTGAGGAGTGGCAGTTCGACTATAACTGGCGCCGCCCGCACGGCTCACTCGGCGGCAAGACGCCCGTCGACCGCATCGCAGAACTGGGTGAAATCACACCTCTCGCGGAGTAGAAAACGCCTACGACGGCCTGAAGGAGAGAATCCGACATCGCGAATGGCGAGTTGACAAGATCCTTGCCGAACATCACCGGCGCGCGCCTGAGTTCGCGTCTCCTACCGGAGCCGCGAACTCAGGCGCGTCAAGGAAACGGCATTCAAGACATTGAAACGATGTCTGTGAATCGCACACGGTATTCCTGCGCCGATGTGCCTTGGTGAAACTCGTCTACGATGAATGTTGCTTTTGTCATGATCTTTTCCCGATTTTCCTATGCCTTTCAGCAAGATCGGTGAGGACTGACAGAGGCTGGTTGCGCGCTCCAGTTCTGCATTCACTTTCCGTCGTCTACGTGGCACGCTCCCTGTTCGCGCCGCGGTTCAAGTGGCGGGAACAGGGAGCGTGCCGCTAAAAGCGATATTCAGTTGTTTGCGGCGCGCAGCCGTTCACGAAGTACGACCTTTTCTACGACCGGTAGATCAGCCGCCAACTCATTGCATTTTTTGTGAGCGAGCGCGAGGTTCGCGAGTCTCTGCGAGCCACCATCTTTTTCTGATAGCAGAGGTTCCAGCGTCACGTCCTCGCTTCGTAGCTCGAGTCCGCAATAGAAGCAGGCATTCCCGTCCCGGGCGCGCAAACTTTTTAGGCGCGATTCCCGCTTCTTCTGACTGGGGTTCGTTGCTTCTCTAGAGCGGGGTGAGGACGGAAGGACGCCGTTTCCCGTCGGCCGCTTTAGTTTGATGGTCATAGGCGCGATGCTGATCACTTCTGCCGAACCCTTTTCAACGAGAGCCATTGCTCGTGCAAGCGAGCAATTCGACACTGGGGAACCGCCTTCGTCCAATACCGACACCGTACACATCCCTGTTTTGCTCGTTGTTAGCCTCGGCACTACCCTTTGAACGGGTTCACCACGCGAGCACCCGTTCCGGCGAAATCATCGACGTTCCGCGTCACCACGATCAGGTCGTGAATCAACGCGGTCGCCGCGATCAACTTGTCGAGCGAGTGTTCGGGATGAGGGACGCGCAAGCGTCCCCATAGCTGCCCTACCTCCTCGTCCACCGCCAGAATGTTCGAAGCAAACTCCAGAAGCACACCATCCAGCCAGTTTTCGAGGCGTGTTGCCTGGGCCTTGTCGCCACGGTGGCGAATGATTTCCACGCCCCGCCGCAGTTCGCCAACCGTTACCACCGAAAGGTACAGGTCGGCATCCTCCTGCGCTGCCTTTCGGAAGAACGCCATTACGCCCTTGTCCGCTCGCTCCCGCTTCCGTACTTCGCTGATGACATTCGTATCAACCAGATACATTCGCTGCCTCACCGCCATCCACGCGCCCAAAATCGGCATCGGTTCCGACGTTCGGAATGGTCATCAACACTTCCGCGAACGTCTTGCGCTGCGGGGCGCGTAGTGCCTTTGCCAAAATCTCGCGATGCTCGGCTTCGGCGCTGCGTCCATGGGCTGCGGCCCGCTCGCGCAGGCTTTGGACAAGTCCCTCATCCACATTTCTAACCAGAAGATTTGCCATGATTCACTCCCGCGCTCGAATTGCTATCAATGATAGCATGCCGCGCGGAAAGTGCAAGCATTGATAGCAACTTCGGGCGGTACGCCATTACGCGCCGCGCGAGCGCCAACCAGACAAATAACGGCTCCAAACGGCTGCGCCTCTAGAACTGCGCAGGACAGCCTAGATTACCCCGCTCACGATCGCTGCTAGCCGCACCGGATCGGCCTCGACGAGGTTTTTAACGGCAGACAAGCTAGAAACACCCATCAGCGTCTGCATAAGCTTGAGCCACCGGCCCTGCGGGTGAAGATTTACAGCGAAGGTCCGCCGCGCTGCCGAAGCGTTTCCGCCCTCGATCCCCGCCTGTTGCTGCAACCGGCGGACAATCTCGGTCAGGGTTTCGCACGAGTAGCTGATCGCGCCGCTTTCAGTTACGCGCCGGGTGAACGTGAATGGATCACCATCGCCCGCTCTCCAAAGCGCGCCGTGCGGGCGACGATCGCCAAGCTGCTTTCTGCGCATCAAGGTGGTGCAAATCGGCATGGACCACAAATTCTGATAGCGCCGGGCGGACGGGTACACCTCAATACTTTGTATGCGCCACTCAAATGGCTTCTGACCGGCGCATCGCCACCCGCCCGGTGCACACAAGGAAGTCGAACGCCGCGCCCCCTCACGCGGCGTCCAGATGCTCTGTCTCGATCTCCGTGATGACCTTCTTGGCACGAAGGATCGCCGACGGACTCATGCTGAGCTCGTGCACGCCCAGCTTGACCAGAGTCGGTATGAGTTCTGGACGCGACGCCGCTTCGCCGCACACGCCGACGCTGATCTTCGCACGCCGCGCCGCATCGCAGACGATGCGAATCGCCTGCAGCACGGCAAGATGATCGGTCCGGTAAAGCGCGCCCAGCCGCGGATTCATGCGATCCACAGCCATCACGTATTGCGTCAGATCGTTGGTGCCGATCGAAAAGAAGTCGGCCTCCTTTGCCAGAAGATCAGCCGTCAGCACAGCCGCAGGCGTTTCTACCATGATGCCCAGTTTGGGCTGACCATGAGGAATGCCCTCGCTGCGCAAATCGGCCGACAGACGCGCCATGATCGCTTTCGTGCGGCGCACCTCTTCGAGGTCATCCACCATCGGGATCATGACTGCAAGGTTGCCGTGCACGGCAGCACGCAACAGCGCCCGCAATTGCGGCTCGAATATCTCCGGGCAATCCAGGCACATGCGGATCCCGCGCCACCCGAGGAAGGGATTCTCTTCTTTCGGAAACGGCACGCCTGGCAGCGGTTTGTCCGCACCCGCGTCGAGCGTCCGGATGACGACCGGCCACGGCGCGAAGGAGCTCGCCAACGTCGAGTACACGTCGTATTGTTCATCTTCCGAAGGCACACGCCGCTGGTCCATGAAAAGCAGCTCGGTGCGGAAAAGCCCAACACCCATCGCGCCAGCCCGCTGCGCCGCTTCGATTTCCGCCAGCGAGCCAAGATTGGCGGCCACCTGGATCTTATGGCCGTCCTGAGTCTGCGGCTCCACGTCACGATAGACGAGGAGCGCCGCGTCGGCTTCGCGCTGTGTTTGCAGCCGCTTCGACATTGACCGCTCCAGTTCCGGCGAATGATCGAGCCATACTTCACCTGTACATCCGTCGATGGCCGCCCACGTCGCGGCGCGCAGCACCTCGTGCCCGGCCGCGACGCCCAGAATCGCGGGAATACCGTGCGCGCGCGCGATGATAGCGACGTGCGAGGTAGCGCTTCCCGAAGTACAGACGATGCCTGCAATGTTGCCTAGGTCCGCTCGTGCAAGATCCGGCGCTGAAAGACTCTCTGCGATGACAATGCACCGGCCGGGGAGGTCGCTCAGCGAGCAACGCTCCCTGCCGAGCAGCGTCGCAGCGACCGCGTGGGTCAGGCCCCGGATGTCATCGGCCCGGCTGCGCATATATTCGTCTGGCAGCGCGGCGAATGCGCTCGCCAGATCATGGCCGCACTTGAGGGTGGCCGCTTCCGCACTCCAGCCGGAGGACATCAGCGCACGAATCGCGCCTTCGAAGTCGTCGCTTCTTGCCACTTCGGCAATGGCCGTGAAAATCTCTTCGTGATCCTCTGCATTGTCACGCGGCTCCAGCATTGCGCGAAGGGCCGCATGGAGCGCAGCACTGAAACGGTCTAGTTCTGCGGCGACTTCATGCGGCGCGACGAACTGGCGATCTGCGACGAATTCCTCTGTGAAATACGGGTAGGCGCTACCGTATGCGAGCCCCTCGCTGGCGGGAACACCGCGCAACGACGGTGCGCCCGTCCGGTCCGCCGCCCCTGCGATTGCACCGTCGGCCCGCGCAGCAGGGGCCGGGGCGAGGGTCGTTTGGGCAGGCACGCCACCGCTGCCTCCGGCATTCGCCGGCAAACACAGAGTCTCGTCGGCGAGGAACTCGGCCAACTGCCCAACGGCTTCCCGTTCGTCGTCGCCTTCCGCACGCAAAATGATCTGCTCGTGCTGCTTCACGCCCAGCAGCATGAGCTTGACGGCGCTCTTCGCATCGGCCCACGCGTCGCCGCGCCCCACCTTCAGCGAGCAATTGAAGCGCTTGGCCAGCTTTGCGAACTGCGTGGCGGGACGGGCATGCAGCCCCTCGTGTACCTTGACGACGACCGGTGTCTCCAGCATGACGTGCCCTTTTCGGTTATGCAGATATATCGATGTTGTTGTACGCGCTTCTCAGGCGCCCAGGATCTCAATGACGGTTCCGCTCTTCATGCAGTCGAAAAGCCGGGCGCGATCGATCTCCGATACGCAGATCTCGCCGGGGCGCTCCGCGGTCTGTGAGCCGTTGAAATTGATCACGACGTGACCCAGTTCGCTGACCTTATTCCAGGCGGAAGACCCGACTGCCGTGACGACGGCTGAATCCTCGCCGATGCGCAACAGCGAGCCGATGCGAGGAACGTCGCGGCTTGCTTCCTGCACGCGATGAAGGACCGACACCTCCGCCAGTTCAGGGGGGGCGCCATGCGCATAAAGGATCAGCACGCCGCCTTCCAGCAGCGACTGAACTTCCTCTCCTACCGATGAAATGACCGTCCTGTAGTAATTCATAGCGTTTTCCGAAGGTTTGATCAAAGGGCGAAACTTGCAATCCACGCGATGAGCACTGAAACAGGGCCCATGATCTGGCGGCTGATCAGCACGGCCGGCACGCCGACCCGGATCGTGTCCGGCTTCGCCTCACCGAGCGCCATGCCCACCGGCACGAAGTCACAGCCGACCTGCGTGTCATAGGCGAACAAGGCGGGCAGCGCCATGTGCGGCGGGATCGTACCGTTGCCGATTGCCGGGCCGATGATGGCCGCGCCGATCACCTGGGCGATGACCGCACCCGGACCCAGCACGGGCGAGAGAAACGGCAACCCGCAAATGGCCGACAGCGCCACGAGTCCAATGATATTCCCGGCCAGTGGCGACAGGACATGCGCGAGCCCGACGCCAATGCCCGTCGAGTTGATGATGCCTATCAGCATGGTGACAAACGCCATGAAAGGCAGGACGTTGCGGATCACCGTATCGATCGACTTGCGGCCGCTATTGAACAGCACATTGACCACCCCGCCCATGCTGCGGCCGATTGCCGTGATCCATCCGACCAGTCCGCCGGAAGGTACGGCCTCACCTGCGCCTAGGGCGGGGGAGCTGCCCACGGAAGCAGGCGCCGCGGCCGCGGCGAATGCATTGATTGCGCCGGCGCGCACACCGGCCTCGGTGGCGTCGTCGACTGAATGAAGTCCCTCCGGCTTGACTCCTGATACGTAGATATCCTCGGTAATGAACTGCGCGAGCGGGCCCGACTGGCCAACAGGGCTCAGATTGATCGTCGGTATGCGCTTGCGCGGGTAGACGCCGCAGCGCGCAGTGCCTCCGCAATCAATCACGACCGCGGCGATCTCCGACTCGAGCGGCGGATTGCGGAAACCGTCGACAACCACACCGCCCGTCATTTCCGCGAGCGCCAGGGCGAGCTTTGGAATATCGCCGCCCGTCACGGCCATGATCTTGTTGCGCTCCGACGTCGGCATGATGACGAGCGGGCCGCCCCAGCCATTCGGCCCCTTCTCGACCCGTACGGCGCGATAAGTACGCGTATCCATGTTCATCTCCTCCAGTTTGCTTTTTTGATTTCAGAGCTTGAGCCCTTCGCGCCTCGCGATCATCCGCGTGATCGCTTCGGTCAGGATTCCTTTCAGCAGATTCACCACGAGGCCGACCGCGAGATAAAACAGCGCAAGCTTCGGCAAGGAAAACGGCGCAGCGTGGCTTTCCGCGAGCTTGGTAATGCCGGCCGCGACGCCGAGCCAGACAAAAAGCTCGCCGGGATTGCAATGTGGAAAGAGACCGGTGATCGGATGACACAGCGATACCGCCGAATCGTAGAAAGCCGGTTTATGTTTCTCTTCAAGAAAGACGCCGAAGGTGTACGCCATCGGATTCGTCAGGAAAAACATGGCGAGCAACGGCAACAGCGTGTAGCGGGTAATCACATTCTTCGAAAAGAAGCGCGCGAGACCTTGAATGCGCTGCTCGCCGACGAGGGCGATCACCGTATAAACGGCAGTCAGTAATACAATCAGCGTCGGCAGAATGCCTGTCACGAAGCCAATGAAAACCTTGCCGCCTGCATTGAAAACGCCGATAAATGCCTCGGCCGCGTGAGTGAGAAGATCCATGCTGCTCTCCTGATAGGGAATGAACCTGAATTTATTTGTCCCGGCCGCGGTGGCAATGCGAAACACCCACGGCGGCCGTTTTTTTCCAAGACCTGCTTCAACCACTACACTTGCGCGCGTTCGCTTGCCGTGCGGCATGCGACTTCAAATGCGTTATCAAGCGCGCGCTTGACGCCGGGCGCAAGCGCGGATACTGCGAGACGATGGTGAAAGTCGGCGAGGCCCGCGCCGGTCAGCGCATTGAGTTTCTTGAAGCGGGCGAAAACCGACAGGCCAGACATGCTGAGTGCCTCGCGCACGCGCGCTTCATCGTCGATGACGACAATGGCGAGGGCTCCGCACCCGAGCTTCGGCTTGAACGAACCGGCTCCGAGAAAGCCGTTGCTATATTCACTCGCCGTTCTTCGCACCACCGTGCGGTAGTAGCGCATCTGCATCCAGGAGGCGATGACCTGAAGCGCCCACATGAGGCCCAGCAGCAATAAGCCAAGTCGAACGAGTTCCATTGCGCGTCTCCATGCCGTCGTCGGGCGGCCTGCCGAATCTACGGTTAATTGAGCAACTGTTCTCCGACAATCCTCGCCACTTCACCGGCCACTTCCATCTGCGGAAGATGGCCCACTCCAGCAAATCGATGTTGCGCTACCCCGCCGGGCAAATGATCGGCGTGCGCAATCGGCAGAATGCGGTCATCGCCACCCCAGATCGCACGCACGGGCATGGGCAACTCCTGAATCGCCGCGCGCAGATCGAATTGCAGCCGCCCGTCGCCGAAAAACGTTGCGGCGATGCGCTGCAGTGCCTCGCGTCGGCCGCTGCGCCCGAGTTGCTGAAGAGCGGTCGCGACAAAAGCGTCGTCGATCAATGCACGGTCCTCCACCAGTTCTTCCAGCCACGCGCGAAGCGTCGCCGAGTCGGTCGCCTTCACCAGCCCGTTGATAAAAGCCCAATTGCAGCTTTCGCCCAAACCGGCCGGCGCGAGCAGCGTCAGGGAGCGCACCCGTGAGCGCAAACGGCCGGCCAACTCGATCGCCACCGCGCCGCCGAACGAATGGGCGACCAGATGCAGTTCGTCGACCTGCTCCTCCTGTAACACTGTTTCGACCGCCTGACGAATGCTCGCGAGCGAGTCGACGGCATCGTCGGGAGACTTGCCGTGCCCGGGCAAATCGATGGCGAGCACGCCCGTATCCGTCAACAGGGACGCGCCCCGCATTGCGTTGAAAAGCGGCCGCCAGCTATTGGACTCGGCGCCGAAGCCGTGTATGAGCACGATCGTAGCCGCGTTTCCCGTTTGCAGCCAGATCCGGTTCAATGACTTTGACGACGCCGCAGCCGCACCTTCGCGCCGCAAGAAAGCACGGACATCTTTCTCGACGATACGGCCGAGCGGGCCAGACCCGCCTACATCTTCGAGTCGGATCTGGCTTTCGCGAGCCGCACGGCGCGCAGCCGGTGTGGCACGCAATCCGCCCGAGGCTGCGGGGGCGGGCTCGTCGTCCGGCCCGCGGCTGCGCAACGCGGGTTCTGAAGCCGTCGAGGAGCCCATCGGCAACGCGAGGGCTTCTTCAGCAGCCGCTCCGACCACCGCTTCTTCCAGTTCCTCCACTGCCTCCGCGCTCGCATAGATCCACGCGATGACTGTTCCGACCGGAACCGTGTCGCCGACTGCCGCCGTGATCTTGCGCACCACGCCCGAAGCCGGGGATTCGATTTCCATCGTGGCTTTGCTTGTTTCAATGTCGAACAGCGGCTCGCCCTGCCTCACCGTATCGCCGTCCTTCGCATACCAGGCGGTGATGGAGCCTTCGGTCATGTCCATGTCGACGCGCGGAAGAATTACCTCTGTCGGCATCTCAGATCCTCCCGTCCACGAGTCGCCGGACCGCGTCGACGATATCGGGCACCTGGGGCACCGCGGCCTTTTCGAGTTGCGGGTTGTAGGGAAGCGGGCAGTCGGCGCCTCCGAGGCGCACAACGGGCGCGTCCAGCGCATCGAACGCGTCGCCCTCGCTCACGATCGCGGCGATTTCCGCCCCGATACCAAGTTGCTTGACGCCCTCGTACACGCAGACGAGCCGCGACGTTTTGCGCACGCTTTCGACGATCGCCTGACGATCGATCGGCCGAATGCTGCGCAAATCGATCACCTCGGCGCTGATGCCTTCAGCGGCCAAAGTCTCGGCAGCTTCGAGAGCCCGGATACTCATGATCGAGGTCGCCACGATGGTGACGTCGCGCCCCTCGCGCCGCACCGCCGCCTTGCCCAACGGTTCGACGTAATAGCCTTCCGGGACGACGCCTTTGCTCTTATAGAGCAGCTTGTGTTCGAAAATCATGACCGGATCGGGATCTTCGAGCGCCGCGAGCAGCAGACCTTTGGCATCGTGCGGCGTGCTGGGCTGAATCACCTTCAGGCCAGGCACGTGCGCGAACCACGCTTCGAGGCTCTGGCTGTGCTGGGCCGCGGCGCCCGTCCCCGAACCCGCCGGAAAGCGCATCACCACCGGCACCGACACGCCGCCGCCCAGCATATACCGCATCTTTGCGGCCTGATTGACGATCTGCTCCATCGCGAGCGTCGCGAAGTCCGAGAACTGGAACTCGTAGACGGGCCGCGAGCCCGTCATCGCGGCGCCCACCGCGATGCCCGCGCCGGCCAGTTCGGCGATGGGCGTGTCCATCACACGGTCGGCACCGAAGCGCTGATACAGATCGCCGGTGACCTGAAACGCTCCGCCATATACGCCGATGTCCTCTCCCATCAGGAACACGCGCTCGTCGCGCTCCAGCGCGATGGCAAGCGCCTCGTTGATCGCCTGCGCGTAGGTTAGCTCACGCTCGTTGCTCATTGCCTGTTTCCTTCCTGTGCCACTTCGGGGGTATAAACGTCGCGTACCAGATCGTCGATCCGCGGTGAGGGACTGTGCTGTGCGAAATCGAGACCCGCCTCGATCTCCGCCTCCACGTCCGCGCGCATGGCCTCGATCGCAGCGGCATCAATCACGCCGTGTTCCAGCAGTTGCTGCTCCAGAATGGTGATCGGATCGCGAGCACCCCACGAGTCGATCTCCTCGCGCGTGCGGTACCGGTTGCGGTCGCTTTTGGAATGGCCGCGAATGCGGTACGTCTCGCATTCGACGAGCGTCGGGCCGCCGCCTGCCCGCGCCCTCGCAATTGCCGTCTCAGCCGCTTCGAGCACGTCGCTCAGACGGTTACCGTCGACGGTCACGCCCGGCATGTCGTATGCCGCCGCCCGCTGCGCGATATGGCTGACCGCTGTCGAACGCTCGACCGACATCGACATCCCATAACGGTTGTTTTCGCATACGAAGATAACGGGCAGCGCCCAGATCGCCGCGAAATTCAGCGACTCATGAAACGCACCTTCGTTGTTTGCGCCGTCGCCGAAAAAGCACACGACAACCGAGTCGCGCTTCTGCTTCTTGATGGACAGTGCAGCGCCCACGGCGATGGGCAGCCCGCCGCCCACGATGCCATTGGCACCGAGGTTGCCGCGGCTCACATCCGCAATGTGCATCGAGCCGCCGCGCCCGCGGCAATAGCCGGTTTCCTTGCCGAAGAATTCGGCGAACATCAGCTTCGGGTCGGCACCCTTGCCGATGCAGTGCCCATGGCCCCGGTGCGTCGACGTGATGTAGTCGTCGTCGGTGAGCAGCATGGTCATTCCGATCGCCGAGGCTTCCTGGCCGATGGAGAGATGCATCGTGCCGTGGATGAGCCCACGCATGTACGCCTGCTCAGCGCTTTCCTCGAAGCGGCGCACGAGGATCATTTTGCGCAGCGCATCGCGCAGCGCCGATTCGGAGACGTTACGGAACGCCGCCGGCATACCTGTGACCTTGTCTTCTACGTATCCCATGGTGAGCCCCTTACGCAGCGCGGCGTGCGCCGAGAACCAGTTCGTCCTGCAGGTGCCGCAGGCGCACAATCGGCGAATTGGCATTCACGGAGCAGTTCTGACGTGTAAGAAGTTCTCCCTTCCTGATCGACTGCGTGACCACGCCGCCTTCCAGCAAGCCGCACGGCACGGCGTCCTTCGACAGCGCGTCGCCAGCCGCGAGCGCCCACGCGCGATACGTGTATTCCCCGATCGCGTCGAGATGCTCGCCCGGTTTCAGATCGCGCTTCGCGACAGCGCACACTTCGACGACGGGAACGGGCAGCGGACGCATATCCGGCTTGCCGTAAAGCGCGGCGCGCGCGCAGCTGAGGGGAACTTCGAGGCTCGTCAAATGATACGGACGATAGAAAGTGTAGTACGGGCCTTTGCCGAGCTTCAGGTCGTGCATACGCTCTCGCAGGCGCGGATGCGCGAGCTCCGCGACCACGAACACGCCCGGTGCCACACCCTTGCCGATCGTGTAGTCGACAACGCCCTTGCGGCTGAGGATGCCGCCGTCGGCGACCGGACAGAGCACCTCGTGCAACTGGTCGAGCGTCGCCGAGGGCCCATGCATTCCGGGAACGTCTGGAACGAGGCCGGTTGCATTGCCGATTGCGGCCATTTCCACGGCCGTCTTCGAGCCGTCGACGAATTCCACCAGCATGCGCGGATTCATGTTCCGGGCCTTGGCCTCCGCAGCGTAGTCGTCCGGCGTCGCGTCGACGTTCAGCGGATTGTTTTTGCCTTTGCCCGCCGCGACGATCGGATAGCCGAGCGCGCTCACGAAGTCGATCAGTTCGATCGTCGAGCTCGGCTCATCGCCTGCGCCGAGCGTATAGACGACACCCAGGCGTTCCGCCTCGCGACGCAGATAGGCGCCGATGGTGACGTCCGCCTCGACGTTCATCATGACGAGGTGCTTGCCGTGTTCCATCGCGAGCAGGCCGATCTGCGCGCCCACCGCAGGCTTGCCGGTAGCATCGATCACGACGTCGATCTGCTCGTGCGTGCACACCGCCTTCGCGTCCTCGGTCACCGCGATGGAGCCCGATTGGATCGCCTCGGAAATTCCACGAGCGTTGGCGACCACACGATAGCCCTCATCGGCCTGCCGGGCGACGCGCACTGCGTCGCACGCTGCGTCGACGCGCAGATCCGCAATCGCACCGATCTCAAGCCCTTCCATCTGCTGAACCTGCGTGACGATGTCGGTTCCCATCTCCCCTGAACCGATCAGACCGATACGAATGGGCTTGCCCGCCTGTGCGCGAGCCTGAAGCGCGGCCGCAAGGCCGCTGGGAGTGATGTTCAGCATCAGCAAAGTCTCCTGAAATAAGGGCGCGCTCACGCGCCGAACCGTGTACCGGCCGCTTTGCGGGAGCGGCTTGACACCACGTTTGCCGCATTCGCTGCCAGGTTGCGTTGTGCACATTTGTTTTTTAGAATAGACATATGTTCAAGGCAGGGCAAGCGAATTTCAGCGCGAAAGAGCCTACCTGGGGAAAGTCCGGAAGCCGGAGTTGAAAAGTCGACGTGGCGGTCTTTTTGCGCCGCACTGAACGGCGGCGCGAGGGGAAATGCAGCTGAGAAGTCTAGTCGCCAGCCTCAAGCAGCGCTGCGGCTGCGTACTCGTCGGTGATCAGCACTGTCGGCTCGAGCATCGCGATGGAGGCCCGCAGCGCGCCCGCCTTGGTCGTGCCTCCCGCGGCGATGATGCGCTGCGGCACCTGCCTGACGATGTCGAGCGGTACGGACATCACGCAGTTATTGATCGGATGCTTGACGATATGCCCTTGCGCGTCCAGAAAGTTGAACAGCAGGTCACCGACCGCTCCCGCCGCGATGAGGGATTCGCGATCGGCGTCGGAAATGAAACGGGAGCGATACGCGGTCGCGTCCTTACCCATGCCCGCTGCGCCGAGAATGACCGCGTCGAGCGTGCGCGCCATGTCGAAAATGTCCCGCAGGCCGCAGCGTTCGATCAACGCGGCACGCGTCTGCGGACTGTCCACCACGAGTGGTGCTGTCATCAGATAGCAGTCGGCCTGATAAAGACTCGCGAAGCGCCAGGCAAATTCAGCGGGGTTGAATGTGCGCGCCTTCATGATGCCGCCGAGCAGCGAAACAACCGAAACGTTCTCCACGGGCTTTTCGCTCATGTATGTGAGCGAATTCACCAGCGTGCGGCCCCAGCCCACGCCGATGCGCATGTCCGAGCGCACCATCGCGGACAGGTAGGCTCCAGCCGCCGCGCTGACAGGCTCGGTGGCATCGGCGTCGGGCGAGGAAAGCGGCGCCACGATGGCCTCGCGAAGCCCGAAACGCTTTTCCAGTCTGCGTTCGAGATCGACGCATTCGGCCAGGCGGTCGCCGATGACGATCTGAACTTCGTTGCGCTCCCGCGCGGCTGCGAGCATACGCAAAACCGTGACGCGCCCGACCCCCAAACGCTGCGCGATTTCCTGCTGCGTCATCTCTTCGACGAAGTACATCCAGGACGCGCGCAAGCGCATCCGCCGGGCCGGGCTCTGGTCATCGAGCTCTTCGTCACGCGCATTATTCGTCGCTCTTGCCACCCTTCTTTCCCCTCGTAAAACTGACATTCGGATATGAACAATCGTGCTATCTTAACTTCAAACGTTGCATCCCCGAGGTGGTCATGGAAGCCAAGTCGCTGATCCCCCGTCACATCGCCCCCGACCTGAACCAGGTTCGGATCGCACTCGTCGACTGCGCCAGACAGCTCCGGTACACGGCACGCAATGTGCCCGGCACCGAGTCCGCGACGACGAGAACTTCCTCTTCTCAGGCGAGCTTTGCGCGCCCGCCGTTGCCGCAGTTTCTCGGCTCGGTCGGGCATCTCGCGGATTCCCTTCTCGAGACCGCGGAGACCTACGCCGGTCACGCCATTCCGCCGTTGCAGGACCACTGGAAACTGCCCGTCACCGTGGGTGTCGATGTCGAATGCCTCGTTCACTGCGCTCAGGACACCAAACTCGTTCGCGGTTATTCGGCAATCTATTATGCGGCGGCGAAACGCTTCGTCCTTCGCGCGGGAGCGAAAGACGTGCTGATCTTCGAACACCGGATCAACGACGCGCTCATGGCCTTCTGCGAAAGCCACCCACTGCGCTCAACGTCTGAAGATAAAGCCCATACTTTTGTCGGCAATACGTTGGAGGAAGCGAGCGCGATCTTCGCCCGGCTCACCCTGTCGCTCATCGACCGCCATCCCATCCGTAGCGCAAGGTTCGACGAGCTCCCTGACGTGCTCGCGCCGTGGTGGCTGGTGGCCGAACCAAATGCCTACGTGTTCCTGCTGCTCGGGCTCGTCGGATGCGCGCGAAGCGTACGTCCGGATTCGCTGCCCGCGGATCCCGACGAGACGCTCGGTCTCGCCGCGGACATCGTCGGCAGTCGAGAGTCGAAACTTCGCGCCGCTCTTCGCGCCGCAAAGCCCGCAGAAGTCCTGCAGCAGGAATTCGCGGCAATCGTCAAATACGTCTGATACGGAAGCGCGCCATGCCTCACGATCGCGTCACAATAAAAGATCACATACCGAACGTCTGGCAGGCGGCAACGCGGCTGTCGTCTTTCAAGGAATTGCTGGTCGAGCACTGCCGGTCGATGCGTTCCGCTTACGGCGTATCCGTCGAGATCGACGAGCGCGCGCTCACCAGCGCCTTTTTTGTCTGGGCCCAGACCGTTGATAATCACCGCCACTACCTGCAGCAGAACGCGCCGGACTATTTTCAGTTTCTCGTGGGCAGTCTGCTTGCAGAACTGCTGAAAGCGCACGCGGTGAGCGCCGTGCCTCGTCTGGACGACGAGGCGTCCGCCGCGAGGGACAACTCGATCGCCAGGTGGTGGCCCGCCGGCTTCGCCCTGACCCTGTTCATGATCGAACTCGTGCGCAAGGTGATCTCGCAGGAATGCGGTCGGATCGTCGGCCCATCCGCCAAACTGGCGAACATCAAGGTGTGGCAATCCTTTCGCGAGAATCTGGTCGAACAACCGTCCATTGCGATTGCTTATTTCGACGACTTCATGGGCATCGTGCCCAACTGGCGGAACCCGTCACTCCTGAGCGAACGGAATACGCGGGGCGTCTGATCCCCCGCGACGCAAAGTCGTGTAGCTGAGCGAAGCAAGGCCCGGCGGCCAAGCATCGTCTCACCGCGAAACACCGAATAACTGAAACACGACGCCGGGCAACCAGCGATTGCCCGCCTCGTGGTGATATCACGCATGCCAGTGTTGCCGGACGGCAAAGCCATCCACGCGGACGGTACATCGATAAACAACCATATCGTTGGCCTGTGCGTACGCGTAGTGCTGCGCACCTTTAAGCCCGCGAACGGGTTCGCGAGCACATAGTGCTGCTCGATCAGCCACCGGAACCGCGCACCAAGGATCGACAGTGCATGGGCGGCCCGAACGGTGCGCTGCGTAGCAGGCGATTCGGGCAGCGACATCCACGCCGGCACCGCTTCGTAGTCGTTGCTCGCGTCCAGGGTGCAGTTCGCGGGCGGTGCCCTGGCCCGTCCTGTGAACGCCGGATGGCCGGCGAAGAATGCTTCGATGCGCGCTGCGCTGAGAAAAAGGAATGCCCTTCCACCACTCACGCCGGCGAGGAATACGCACGGTCAGACAACCTACACGATCGCGCAAGCTTCGTCGAATGTCAGCCGAGGACTGCGAGGAAAAAGCCCAGCCGAATCGCCATAGCCGAGACAGCATAGAAAATTGACTCGCAAGGACGTGCCTTCGAAGAACAGTGAATTGACCAGCCCTGCATCGAAGCCGGACAACGGTCCGCAGTCGAGCCCCAGCATCCGAGCCGCGAGAATGAAGTAACCGCCCTGCAGCGAACTGTTTCTCAAACACGTCTCGTCCGCGAGCGCGGGCCGATTCCGAAAGAGATCGCCCGCATTTGGGCGATGCGGAAACAGCTTGGGTAGCTGCTCGTAAAACGCAGTATCGTGTGCGACGATCGCGACAACGGGTGCGGTGCGGACCTTCTCGACGTTGCCGGGCGAGACAGCCGAAAGCAGCCGTGTACGCGCATCCTTCGAACGCACGAACGTGACCCGCATCGGCGAGCAATTCATGCTCGTCGGCCCCCACTTCGCGAGTTCGTATAGCTCCCGCAACGCCTCATCGGATACGGGACGCGGGAGCCAGGCGTTCTGACTGCGCGCGTGCGTCAACAATTGCGCTCGGGTACGGCTATCGAGAGGCTCCGTCATCAGTGCGGATTCCAATTCAGCGTGACTCACTACGCCTCCCCAACCTTCTGACGGCTAGCGCCCACCATGAAAAACGCCACAGTCGCGGGCGTCTCGCTCCTGTTGCGCCACGCGTGCCGTGCGCCCTGCTGCACGACGACATCCGTCGGACGAAGCAAAGTCTGCTTGCCATCATCGACCTCCAGCCAAACTTCCCCCGACAGCACGATTGCGTAATCGACGGTATCGGTTCTATGCATGCCCGGGCAGTCGGGTTCGAACGTGCGAGCGAGATCGGGCATGCGCGCGATGCACTCCTCGCCCGCCGCGAGCGGATCGAAGCCCGGTGCACTCATCGTGCTGTCGGGCGGAAACGTAACGATCAACAAGCTCGTGCCGCCCGCAGGAGGCAACAAATTGACTTGTCCTTCCGTAGGGTCCGCATTGCCGGCAGGTACGACAGGCGAAGGCGGGGTCGTCCAGACCTGCGCGAAGGCGTGGCCTGGAATCGATCGAAACGAAACGGTGCGCGGCGGCGCGCCGTCGGACACCAACACGGAGCGACCGTTGTTGTCGTGACCGGTTACTACTCGTCGAATAAGCATGGATGGGCTCTATGCAAGAACAGGGGAAAAAGCGATGCGCCTGGCGCGGCACGACGTCAGCCGGCCAGGCGCCTACCTGATGCTCAAGGGCAAATCACGTAGTTGCTGAAACCGCCGTTGCGATTCTCGATACCGCCGAGCGCGGTGTTGATGTCTTCGAGTTTGAAGGTGCAATGCTCGAACACCGACAAATCGACGACACCCGACTCCACCATGTCGGCCATCTCCTGCCCCTGGCCGGCCGTAAACCAGGCCGAACCGCTGAACCGCTGGTCGTTGTCCATCATGTAGTGCAGGTTGATGGGCACTTCGCCCGCCACGGCGCCGATATTGATCAGATGGCCGCCGCGCCGCAGCGTCAGCAAGGTCTCACGCAGCGTCTCTTGCGGCGCACCCGGTCCCAATGCGTCGATCACGGCATCGACACCCGCGCCTTGCGTCACCCGCGCGGCCCATTCGCTAACCGAACCGTCATCGAGCGACATCACTTCGATGCGCTCCGGCGCCAACGCCTTGACCCGCTGCAGAAGTTCGCGGTTACGCGCGGTGCCGAGAATCTTCTTCGCCCCCATCGCGAGCCCGAACAGCGCAACGCCGAGACCCAGCGTTCCGCTGATACCGCTGATGAGAATGGTGCTGCTCGGCCCGACTTCCGCCTTCTTCAATGCCCGATATGCGGTGCCAAGGTAGCCGAAGCGCGCGGCGGTTTCGTGGCTCAGGTTGTCCGGAATCTTCACGAGGCTGTATTGCGGAGCCGTCATGTACTCGCACAAACCGCCGTACGGATAGTCGTCGAACATCGCCTGCGAACGCTTGCTGAATCCGAAGTAGCCGTTGAACGTGTAGTAGGGGCATGCGGTCGTATCGCCTGAACGGCACGCGCGGCAGCCGCCGCAATAGCGGGCCGGATTCACGTAGACGCGATCGCCCGGCTTGAACGCATGGACCTGGCTGCCCACCCCTTCGATCACGCCTGTCGCATCGAGACCGAAGATCGCCGGCAGTTTCGGCAACGGAAGATGCGGAAACCACTTCTCCCAATTGCTCAAAACGTTGCCGAGATTTGGCACGATGCCGCATGCCTTCACCTTGACGAGCACGTCGGTCGGGCGCGGCGACGGAACCGGGATATCCTCCACTACCATCGGCTCGCCTACGTTGTGCATGCGTGCCGCCCGCATCGTCTTCGTCGTCATCGTTTGTCTCCTGTTTATCAATATGTGCACGATATTAGTTTTTGTGCACAACACAAATCAGCGTTTACCTGCACGCTATCGTAGGCCGTCGAGTCCCTTCATGTCCGACGCCTGCAATCCGCCCAGTCGCGCATGAACGCGCCCTCCGGTCGCCATGGCCAGCGCAAAGGCGATTTCGTTGCGGCGTGGACCGTCCCACACCGTGACTTCGCACGTTCCGAAGTGGCTTCGTACGTACGCAGCCTGAATGTGGCCCAGCGGAACCATCAGACGTGTTCCGATTGCGCCGATCGTCTTCGCCGACGGCACGATCGCCTTCGGCCCGCCCAACGTTTCACGCATGGCCCAGCCGCCTGCCTCATGCCAGACCGCGCCGTGCTCGAGTTCGCCGTCCTCGCCGACGATTGCACCTTTTCCGTACGCCTGGACTTTTGATGCGCCGCCCAACTCCGCCACCAGACGCGATGACAGATCGGCCCCGAGTTGTCTCAGTTGGCTCATGAACGGCAACAGATCCGGCTCGTACCGGCCCGCATAAGGATTCGTGACGATGGCCGTCGCCACGGCGATCACCAACGGCTCTGCGAGCCGCTCACCGCCTTCGTGCCAGACCTCTTCGACGTCCAGCTTGACCTTTCTTACATTGACTAGCGACATCCGCTGCTCCGAGGAAATGGTTCGCATCGACTGATAACCGGTGCCATATCGCACACCGGCGCTTGCATTATATCCATCGCCGTGTAATATGCACAAAAATATCTTTTACGCCCATAAGGAGCAAACGCATGAAACTGGTCTCGTACCGCCATGAAGGCCGAGCGGGCTTCGGCGCCGTCAAGGATGAAGGCGTCGTCGATCTCGCGAAGCGACTGCCCGCCGTCGCCGATCTGGCGACACTCGTTTCGAACCAGGCCGCGTTCGAGGAGGCTCGACGTCTCGTCGAAACAGCGATGGCCGACTTCGCGCTAGCGGCGGTCGAGCTCGAACCGGTCATTCCCCACCCGAACAAAATCATCTGCGTCGGCATCAACTATGTCGCGCACGCGGCCGAGGCTGGCCGCACGGTCGGCCAATACCCGGTTATCTTTCATCGCTTCGCGGAAACGCTCGTCGCGCACGGCGCCCCGATCATCCGCCCGCGCGTGTCGGATCATTTCGACTTCGAAGCGGAACTCGCGGTCGTGATCGGCAAGGGAGGCTCGCACATCAAAGCCGAAGACGCGATGGACCACGTCGCCGGCTATACCTGTTTCAACGATGCGAGCGTGCGCGATTGGCAATTCCACACGCACCAGTACGGGATGGGCAAGAACTTCCGCGGCACGGGCTCGCTGGGTCCGTGGCTCGTCACCGCAGACGAAGTCCGCGACTATCGCGAACTGTCGATTCAAGGGCTGCTCAACGGCGAATGCATGCAGACCGGCGAACTCTCGGAGTTGGCATTCCACATTCCCGAGCTGATCGCGTACGTCTCACAGGCGCTCGACTGGCAACCGGGCGATATTCTGGCTACGGGCACCCCGAGCGGGATCGGCTTCAAGCGTCAGCCGCCGATCTTCCTGAAGCCGGGCGATACGTTCGATGTCGTCATTCCCGGCATCGGGACGTTGTCGAACCCGGTCGCAGACGAGGCGTGAACGACCGGATACATGAACACCTGAACAAAACGCAAACGAAATATCCGGAGACAGTCATGGCGCCCTTGCCGAAAATTCAGTTCACCCACTGCGGGATTTTTTGCAGCGACCTCGAAAAGATGGTCGACTACTACCGCAAATTCCTGGGCTTCGTCGTTAGCGATAAAGGTGTCGCCTCGACAGGCCATCGTCTGTACTTCATGACGCAGGATCCCGAGATTCACCATCAGCTCGTCCTGTTCGACGGAAAGCCGACCGATCTGCCATTCAACCCCGTCAATCAATTGTCGCTGCTGCTCGACTCGCTCGCGGATTTGCAGTCGTACTATCGGCGGGCAGTGAAAGCTGGCGTCAAAGGGATCGAGCAAGTCGATCATGGCAACGCCTGGTCGATCTATTTCAAGGATCCCGAAGGCAATCCCCTCGAGTTGTACGTGGACAGCCCGTTTTTCACGGCCCAACCGTGCCGCGAACCGCTCAACCTCGATCTTTCGGTAGACGAAATCCTGCAGCAGACCGAAGCCATGTGCCGCCGTCGCCCGGGCTTTTTGTCGCGTGAGGCCTGGATCGCCGAGATGCACGAACGGATTGCCGCCCAGCGCGTGGCGTTCGACGCGTAAGCGCGAGCGGATCTTCCTATGAAGAGCAACTTCATCGGCGGCCAGTGGCGAGAAAGCGCGGCATCGCGCAGCAACATCAACCCGTCCGACCTGGACGATGTCGTCGGGCAATACGCTCAAGCCGATGCCGACGATGCGCGAGCCGCCACCGATGCGGCCTGCGCCGCACAGGCGAGCTGGGCGCACGGCGGTATCCAGGCGCGCTCGACTTCGCTGGACTTCATCGGCAACGAGCTGCTGGCGCGACAAACCGAACTCGGTGCGCTGCTTTCCCGCGAGGAAGGCAAGACCGTTGTGGAGGGCATCGCGGAAGTGGCTCGGGCGGGCCAGATATTCAAGTTCTTTGCCGGCGAGGTGTTGCGAACGGGCGGCGAAAAACTGCCGTCGGTTCGCCCGCTCGTCGATGTCGAGATCACGCGCGAACCCGTCGGCGTGGTCGGCATCATCACGCCGTGGAATTTTCCGATCGCCATTCCCGCCTGGAAGATTGCGCCGGCGCTCGCCTACGGCAACTGTGTAGTCTTCAAGCCCGCCGATCTGGTACCCGCTTCGGCGTGGGCGCTCGCGGAAATCATTTCGCGCAGCGGCATTCCCGCAGGCGTGTTCAATCTCGTTATGGGGCGCGGCAGCGTCGTCGGCAATGCGATCGTCTCGGCGCCTGGCGTCAACGCGCTTTCGTTCACAGGGTCGGTTGAAACAGGACACATGCTGCTGCAACGCGGCGCGCAACAGTGCAAGCGGATGCAGCTCGAGATGGGCGGCAAGAACCCGCTCGTCGTGCTCGACGACGCGGATCTCGACGTCGCGATCGATTGCGCGGTTCAGGGCGCCTACTATTCGACGGGACAACGCTGCACCGCCTCGTCGCGCTTCATCGTGCAAAAGGGCATTTATCCCCGCTTCGTTGCTCGCCTGACCGAAGCGGTCCAAGCGCTACGAGTCGGTCACGCGCTCGATCCACAGACGCAGATCGGCCCCGTGGTCGACGAGTCGCAGTTGCGCCATGACGAGGACTATCTGAACATCGGCAAGAGCGAGGGTGCGAGGATCGCCAGCGGCGGTCAGCGCCTCGAGAGAGACACCCGCGGCCACTTTCTGTCGCCTGCGCTATTTGTCGATGCGACACCGAAGATGCGCATCGCGCGCGAAGAGATCTTCGGCCCGATCGCCTGCGCCATCGCTGTGGACAGCTATGAAGAAGCGCTCGCGGTCGCGAACGACAGCCCTTTCGGCCTTTCGTCCGGCATCTGCACGACCTCGCTCAAGCACGCGGCGCATTTCAAACGACATGTAAAGAGCGGCATGACGATGGTGAACGTGCCGACCGCCGGCGTCGATTACCACGTGCCGTTCGGTGGAACCAGAGCGTCGAGCTATGGACCGCGCGAACAGGGTACCTACGCGGTCGATTTCTTCACGACCGTCAAAACCGCTTACACGAAGGCATACTTCGATTAATCCAAGCGCCGGCCGGCACGGCCGGCGCGCTGCAAGTGCCGCCGCGCGCTTGCGGAACAGCATTCGATAAGGAGGAGACGTGGATTTCGATTTGATCATCGTCGGGCTAGGACCGGTTGGCGCGGTCGCTGCCAATCTGGCCGTCGAAGCCGGGCTGCGCACGCTCGTGCTCGAAAAGTCCCTGACGGTCTTCGATAAGCCGCGCGCAATGGGCTTCGATCAGGAAGTCATGCGGATCTTCGGCGACCTCGGGCTCGCCGACAAAATCGCGCCTTACTTGATGCCCTACCGGCCGTCCGAATATCGCACGACGGATTCAAGCGTGATTCGCCGCATCGAAGCGGCCGAGCCGCCGTTCCAACTCGGTTGGGCGCCCAACTACGTTTTCATACAGCCTCAGATGGAAAGCATTCTGCGCGAGAATCTCGCCCGCTTTCCGTCGGTGACCGTCAAGCTCGGCGCGCAAGTCGATGCGGTCACGTCTAGTAAGGACGGGGCATTGGTCACGGTCGTCGAAGCGTCACTCGAGTCGCGCGAGCCGCGCACGTACCGATCGCACTATGTGCTGGCATGCGACGGCGGAACGAGCCCGATTCGAATGGGGCTCGGCCTGGAGATGGAAGACCTCGACTTCGACGAACCGTGGCTGGTGGTCGACGTCGTCCTGAAGGACGGATGCGGCGCCAATCTACCGACCACCAACGTCCAGTACTGTGAAATCGAGCGCCCTTGCACGTTCGTGGTCGGGCCTGGGCAAGTCCGGCGCTGGGAATTCATGATCAATGCGGACGAAACGCCAGTGCAGGTCATGGAGCCTTCGTTCGTCCGCCGGCTCATCTCACGCTGGCTCGACGAAAGCGAATACGACATCTGGCGCGCGTCGTCTTATCGTTTTCATGCTCTCGTGCTGCGCCAATGGCGCTCGGACCGTGTGTTGTTCCTCGGCGACGCTGCACACATGACACCCCCGTTTCTCGCGCAAGGGATGTGCCAGGGGATTCGTGACGCAGCCAATCTGGTCTGGAAGCTCGCCCTCGTGAACCGTGGCGCGGCCGGTCCCGAGTTGCTCGACACCTATCAGGCCGAACGGCTCCCGCATGTGAAGCAAACCACGCTCGTCACGAAGTCGCTCGGCAAGCTGATCTGCGAGCGCGATCCCGCGGCTGCACGCGAGCGGGACAAGCGCTTGCTCGAGGAAATATCGGCCAATCCGCGCGGCACCGTCCGGCAGTCGTTGATCCCAGGGCTCAGTGCGGGCCTTCTATCCGCGGCGAATGACGGCCCGCGCGGCCAATTGTTTCCTCAACCGCTCGTCAAGACTTCGGACGGTCGCCAATGCCTGCTCGACCAAGCAACCGGCATGAGGTTTCGCATCGTCGTCGACGACCGCACCGATGCGGCCATCATCGAGCGCATGGCAGAGGAATGGAGTGCACTGAGCGATATTCCGGTGGAGCTGATCGTGATCGGCACAGAACCGCTTGCGTCAGGCGCACCGTCGTACGCCTATCAGGACGTCGAAGGGGTGCTCGTCAACTGGATGCAACGGCATGCTTGCGCCGCCGTGGTCGTGCGGCCCGATCATTATGTGTACGGCGGCTGCCGTAAAGCGGAAGACGCGGCCGCGATGATCCGTGAGTTGGCCGCTGCACTGCGAGCGGGTAACTCACATGAGAATCCCACAGCCGCCACTTGTGCTTGATCGGCAGTGCAATCCTTGCAGCGCGAAGGGTCGGTAACCTTCGCGCTTTTTTTCGTTTAGGACGGGAAACATTTCGATCTTGCATATCGGTGCATTTTGCGCATAAAATGCTTTCATCGACAATTCTATAGTCAACCCACGCCCATGGACCCAACTGCTTCGAACGGCGCACCGCTGATCGACGTCGCCTTTGCCCGGATGAAGACGGCCATCATCCGCTGCGAGCTCGCCCCTGGCAGCCGGCTCAAGGTCGAAAGCCTTTCGAAGGGATATGGGCTCAGCAGTTCACCGATCCGCGAAGCCTTGAATCGGCTCGCCCAGGACGGCATTGTCCAAGCCACGGAAAATCGTGGGTTCTGGGTCGCTCCCATCAGCATCGACGACTTCAAGGACATCACGCGGATGCGCGTGCTGCTCGAACTCGAGGCGCTCAGCGATTCGATCGCGCACGGGGACGAAGAATGGGAAGTGGCCGTGTTAACGGCTTTTCATCGATTGAGCCTCGCGGAGAAACGTCTCGGCTCGGGTCCCGTCGCGCTCGACGACGATTGGTCCGAACGCCACCGCGCCTATCACATGGCGTTGTTGTCGGCGACGCCCAGTGCCCTGCTCTCGAACATGGTCGGCTCGCTTTTCGATCGCGCCGAACGCTACCGTCGCTATTCCGCACTGCATCGAACCGAAGAGCGCCATAAGGGCAGCGAACACGAAGCGCTCATGAAGGCCGCGATCGATCGGGACGCGGAAAAGGCCACCCGGCTGCTGCGCAAACATATCGAAGGTACGCTGGCACGCGTCGCAGGCGCGCTCGAACGGCAATTGGCTACCGTCCAATAAGCAAGCGCCGCGCTGATCGGAAACCGCGCGGCGCCCCTCTTCCAGCGATACTGGCAAGGCAAGGCACTGCCTCGCCTTGCCGACATCCGCTTCCTCAGAACATCGTTTGCATGCCGATCCGGCCGATAAACTGCGAGCGTCCGCTCGACGGGCCGAACGTGCCGTTGATGACGGCGTTGGCACCCGCGTTGGTCAACTGGTAAGCCCCCTGCATGTAGAGCGCGGTGCGCTTGGACAGGAAATACTTGGCCACAGCGCCCAGCTGATGCGCGTGGTTGTGATCCACCACTTCGTTGCCCCACATGTAGGTGTACGCGAGACTCGTCGAGAACGCCGGGGTGAAGTTGTAAAGCGCGCCTAATTCGGCGGCGTTGACTGCCGCACCGTTGTGCGTGTTGCGCGTGTTGGTGAAAAGCGCCGTTAACAGAAGCTTATCGCTCGCATATTTCGCACCCAGCCCGAAATTGCGGATGCTGTCGCCGAGCAGCGACGCGTAGCGGACGTCGGTATAGGCTGCACCGAACGCGAAAGGCCCGGCGGTATAGCTCGCACCGAAACTTTCCGCGCTGTTCTGACGAAAGTCGCCGGCCGTCCCGCCGAACGCATACATGCCCCCGAACCGCAGTCCGCCGAAGCGTGGGCTCGTGTATTTGACCGAGTTGTTCAACGGTGTATCGCCGTTCATGCGATCGTAGTCGAATGCCTCGTCAGGCGGCGAATCCGGAATGCCCAGCTTGGCGAACGGGCCGTCACGAAACTGGTAGAAGCCGCCGCCGTACATCGCCGCGTCTGCGCCAACGTCGCGAAAGAGCGTGTCGACCATGAAGTCATATTGCCGTCCGAGCGAGAGTTTGCCGTATCGGTCGTTGTCCAGACCGACCCACGCATTGCGCGCGAACAGCCCTGTCCCCGTTCCGCTGCCGTTCGACGTTTGGGCGACGAGATTGCCCTGCAGCGTGAACTGGGTCACCAACTCGAAAATCGCGTGGGTACCGTTGCCGAGGTCTTCGCTGCCCTTGAACCCCATCAGGTTCGGCAGCGCGATGCCGTCGTCCAGCCTCCACGCCGAATGCCCGCCGATATTGCTGATGTACGACACCCCTGCATCAAGTAAGCCCCACAGCGTGACGCTGCTTTGAGCGTGTGCACTCGGCACGATGCCGACACACGTTCCCACCGCGACCGTCGCCGCAGCCATGATGCGCTTCTTCACTATCGTCTCCTCCAAACGGACTGTTTATACACTTTACGCACACATAACGTTTTCGTATTTGTCATTGCTTTTTGTGCATATTCTACCAAACGCCCGTGACGGTCAATGCCGTTCTGCAGAAATCCCGCTAAGTGTTTACGCGCGTGCGCGTCGCGGAGGAAGAGAGGGGGGGTTGAACTGCGGAGGCAAGTCATACCGCGCGTGACCTGTCTCACACGCGTGGCGACTACGATGAGTGATCGGACAGCAGGTGACGATAGCGATTAAACGTTGCACCTGGCAGCCTGAAGCGCCATGTCATGGCATTCGCAATGCCACGGACGTACACGCCTGGCGCCGAAAGCCGGGCGGGCGATTCGTTCAGTGCGGATGAAAGTCGTTCCGAGCGTGATGCTCGTGTTGGGAAGCGTGGGAACGCGTCGGGCGCGTTGGCGATGGTTCGGCGGACTGTCCAATTCCACGCCGATCGGCTTCGTCCTTTGCCGCTCGTATTGCGTCGTAGAAGGTTCGCTCCGTGGCGACACGGGTTCGATCGACGTTCACCACCCAGCTATCGAACATATAGCGCCAGCGGATGCGGCGCTCTTCGAGCAGCGCGGAAAACCAACGCCAGACCGACGCATCTTCGGCATTGACAGCGGCGGCTGCATCGACGCGAATTCGTTGCATGGCGTCCATAAGGTTACGCTGGTTCGAGCCCATTTTGTATCGACATGTCGGCCGCGCTCACGCGCGAGCATCGGAATAGACGTAAAAGCCTCGCCCGCTCTTTCGTCCCAGGTAGCCTGCGTCGACCATTTCCCTAAGCAACGGCGCAGCGCGATACTTCGGGTCGTTGAAATCACGGCACAGCACGTCCATGATGGCCAGCGTCGTATCCAGGCCAATCAGGTCGGCCAACGCGAGCGGCCCGATCGGGTGATTCGCCCCCAGCTTCATACACGCATCGATCTGCTCGGCACCCGCGAGTCCTTCCTGTAGAAGGAAAATCGCTTCGTTGATCATCGGCACGACAATCCGATTGACCACGAAGCCCGGCGAGTTCTTCACATCGATCGGGGTCTTGCCGATGCGCTTGGCGAAGCCGGCTACCGCATCGAATGTCGCGTCGGTCGTCTGCAACCCGCGTATCATTTCCACGAGTTCCATGATCGGTACCGGGTTGAAGAAATGCAGCCCCACGAAGCGCCCAGGATAAGCAAGCACAGCGCCGAGCTTCGTCACCGATATCGACGACGTATTCGTCGCGATGATGGCGTCCGGGCGAACCACGCCATCGAGCGCCTTGAGAATGTCCTGCTTGGTCTGCAAGCGCTCGGTCGCGGCCTCGATAACGAGATCGCACACCGCAAGTTTGCGCACATCGACGCTGCCGCTTACTCGCGCGCGTATCGAACTGGCCTGACTCTCCGGGATCGTGCCCTTCGACACCATGCATCCCAAGCCAGCCTCGACGCAGCTCAAGCCACGTCGTACTGCTTCGTCGTCGACATCGTTGAGTATTACGCTCAACCCCGAGGCGGCGCAGACCTGCGCGATGCCGCGCCCCATCTGTCCGGCTCCGACAATCCCTATCGTCTGTATGTTCATATCGCTTGCTTCGTACGCAGTGCGTCGATCTCCATCGCAGTCGCTGCGAGCCAATCCGACAACACCTCTTCAGTATGCTGACCGAGCGTCGGCGGTGCATTCCGATACTGCACCGGCGACTCGGAGAGTCGAATCGGATTCGCCACCAGCGCAACGTCGTTCGCCAACGGGTGGGGCATTTCGATGCGGGTGCCGCGGGCCTGCACGTGCGGATCGGAGAATACCCGGTCAAGCGTATTGATCGGCCCGCACGGTACGCCTGCCGCTTCCATCGCGGCAATCCATTCGTCGGTCGTACGTTGCACCGTCATGCCGTGAATCAGCGCGATGAGTTCGCTTCTGTGCTTCACGCGCTGAGGGTTGGTAACGAAGCGTTCGTCGCTGGACCATTCCGATTTGCCTAGCGTCTTGCACAGATTCGCAAACTGACCATCGTTGCCGACAGCCACGATCATGTATCCATCGGCTGTCGGAAATTCCTGGTACGGCACGATGTTCGGATGCGTATTGCCCATGCGTTGCGGCACCACACCGCCCACCAGATAGTTGGCGGCCTGGTTTGCAAGGCACGCGATCTGCACGTCGAGCAGCGCGAGATCGATATGCTGACCTTCGCCGGAACTCTCGCGACGCTTCAATGCGGCCAGCACCGCAACCGTCGCGTAGAGCCCGGTCATGATGTCGGTCAGCGCCACGCCGACTTTCAACGGGCCACCGCCTTCTGTGCCGTCGGGACGGCCGGTCAGACTCATCAAACCGCCCATGCCCTGGATCAGGAAGTCATAGCCGGCGCGCGCCGCGTAAGGTCCCGTCTGCCCAAACCCGGTGATCGAGCAATAGACGAGCCGCGGATTGACTGCTTTGAGACTCGCGTAGTCGAGACCGTATTGCTGGAGTCCCCCTACCTTGAAGTTCTCGAGCACGATGTCGGCCTTGCTCGCCAACTGCCGCACGAGGCTCTGTCCCTCCGCGCTGGCGATGTCGATCGTCACCGATCGCTTGTTGCGGTTGGCGCTCAGATAGTAGGCCGACTCGCCCGTCGAATGTCGATCGGGATCGCTCAACCACGGTGGTCCCCACGCGCGCGTATCGTCACCCGCGCCCGGGCGCTCCACCTTTACGACATCGGCGCCGAGATCGGCGAGCAACTGGCCGGCCCAAGGGCCGGCAAGCACGCGCGACAGATCGAGGACGCGCACGCCGGCGAGCGCCCCCGCTTGCAAGGTGTCGTTCATGGCGATCGAAAATCAGAAGGCGGCGATGCCGGTGATGGCGCGCCCGAGAATCAAAGCGTGAATGTCGTGCGTCCCTTCGTAAGTGTTGACCACTTCGAGGTTCACGAGATGACGGGCGATGCCGAACTCATCGCTGATGCCGTTGCCGCCAAGCATGTCGCGCGCCACGCGAGCGATGTCGAGCGCCTTGCCGCACGAGTTGCGCTTCATGATCGAGGTGATCTCGACGGCCGCCGTTCCTTCGTCCTTCATGCGGCCGAGCCGCAAGCAACCTTGCAGACCAAGCGTGATTTCGGTTTGCATGTCCGCGAGCTTCTTCTGGATCAACTGGTTTGCCGCGAGCGGCTTGCCGAATTGCTTGCGATCCAGCACGTATTGCCGCGCGCGGTGCCAGCAATCTTCGGCCGCGCCGAGCGCGCCCCAAGCTATGCCGTAACGTGCGCTGTTCAGGCACGTGAACGGCCCATTCAAGCCGCGCACTTCCGCGAAAGCGTTCTCTTCGGGGCAGAACACTTCGTCCATGACGATCTCGCCTGTGATCGACGCCCTCAATCCGACCTTGCCGTGAATCGCGGGCGCGGACAGCCCCTTCCAACCCTTTTCGAGCACGAAGCCGCGAATCGCGCCTTCATCGTCCTTCGCCCAGACGACAAATACATCGGCGATCGGGCTGTTGGTGATCCACATCTTGTTACCCGTCAGCTGGTAACCGCCCGCCACCTTTCGTGCGCGCGTCACCATGCTGCCGGGATCGGAGCCGTGATTCGGCTCCGTCAACCCGAAGCAGCCGATCCATTCGCCGCTTGCGAGTCGCGGCAGGTATTTCTGTTTGACGGCCTCGCTGCCGAATGCGTTGATCGGCACCATCACGAGCGATAGCCCGAATCGACCCGCTCCACTTCGCGTGCTACCAGACCGTAACTGACATAGTTGAGGCCGGCGCCGCCGTAGGCTTCGGGAATCGTCACGCCCAGCAGGCCCAGTTCACCCATCTCGCGGAAAATGGCCGGATCCGTCTGCTCATTGCGGAATGCTTCCAACACGCGCGGCGCGAGGCGTTCCTGGCAGTAGCTACGCGCGGACTCGGCGACCATCCGTTCCTCTTCGTTCAACTGCTGCGTCAGCAGTAGCGGATCGCCCCATGCAAACGACGCGGACTTGTGCTGTTGGCTCATTTTTGACTCGCGTGGAAATTATCGTGACGTCAATTTATCCGCCGCCGCACGCCGGATCAAACGACTTGTTCTCAGTCACCTGTGCGAAAATCGCACAAATCAGTCGCCCCGAGAGTTTCCGCCATGCGCCGCAAAATCCCGTCTACCCTCGCCCTGTCCGCCTTCGAGGCGGCAGCGCGCCACCAGAGCTTCACCAAAGCAGCCGATGAGCTGGCGGTAACGCAAAGCGCTATCTGCAGACAGATCGCTTCGCTGGAGGATTTTCTTTGCCTGAAGCTGTTTCGCCGCGATCGCCGGGGGGTCGCGCTGACGGAAGCTGGCCTTGCCTACAGCCGCAAAGTCGCCGCCCGGCTCGACGACGTGGAACGTGACACGGTTGAGCTGATGGGCAGGGGTGGCAGGGGCGCCGCGCTCGAAGTCGCAGTAGTGCCTACCTTCGCGACCAAGTGGCTGCTTCCCCGCTTGCCGAAGTTCATGACGGCCCATCCCGACATTACGATCAACCTCACGACGCGCACACGCCCATTCCTGTTCGGCGACACGGAGTTCGACGCCGCGCTCCACGCGGGCCCCGCGAGTTGGCCCGGTACGGCCAGCCGATTCCTGATGCGGGAGAGCCTGATCGCCGTGTGCAGTCCAGACCTCATTGCGCCTCGACAAACGCTCAAGACGGCCGACTGGGGCCGCTATCGCCTGCTGCAGCAGAGCACGCGGCCCTATGCATGGCGCGAATGGTTCGCGTCACGCGGCATGCAGGTCGAAGGCGACATGTCGGGGCCGAGATTCGAGCTTTTTTCGATGCACACAGAAGCGGCCATTCAGGGGATCGGCATCGCGCTGATCCCGCGTCTGTTGATCGAGGACGAGTTAAAGCGTCGCGTTTTGATACCAGTCGCTCAGCATCATTATCTGAGCGACCGGTCCTACTACCTGATCTATCCGGAGCAGAAATCGGACAGTGCGCCGCTCGGGGTCTTTCGTGAATGGATCGAGGAACAGGCGCGGACTTATCGCGAGCCGTTGGGATTGGAGTGATGCGCTCACCAGCCGGATCGTCAGCAGCGCCGCCAGATCGTCGCGATATGCACTGTGCGCGGCCGCCACGAGCGCGCGCCGGATGTCGCCCAGTACGCCGTGCGCCGAACTCGGGCGCCCTGTCCTTCCCTACCCGGCCTGTCCCGTTGTCCATCTGCGCAGATAGCGGCTGACCGCCTCCCGCGACGACAGGCCGGCATACCAGGCGCGCAGCGGGGCCAGTGCGTCGGCGTCCGGCATATCGCCGGGATCTGCATCGCCCGCGGAAGTGAGGCGCGTTTTCATGGGCAGCGGTTTCGCACAAAACACAGCTATCAGGATAAGGAGGCTTATCTCGATAGCAGGCCGTCAGCAACGCGCCCGCCGGCCCCGCCAGGCGTCAGGGCCGCGGGGCAGGCTACAAAATTGGCTCCGCCGTCGCTCCCGGAAGAATCTGGCTGGAGCTTTAGCGCAATAGTACGCTAACCAGAACTCCGCACCACTCGGAATCTCAAGCTCAAGGAGCAGCGCGAGCTTGTGTTTACGGAGGTTTTAGTCGGCGTTTGAGCCTCCGAACTCCGCGATCTCGATCCAGTTGGCACCCTTGCCTACCGGAAACTGCCCGAGCGCGTTGAGTGCGCCAGTCTTGTGGTCGATTCGATATGCGGTCAGGTTCGGCGACAACTGGCCCACTGCGAGCAGATAGTTGCCCGAGGGATCGATATTGAAGCCGCGGGGTTGCTTCTCCGTTGCGAACGTACCAATGCGCGTCAGCCTCCCCGTGGCGGCATTCACGCGATAAGCCGCGAGCGTGCTCGACGTACGCTCTGATGCATACAAAAAACGGCCATCCGGCGTGATGTGAACATCGGCACCCCAAGGTTTGTCGCCTGAAAAATTGGCCGGCAGAATGGACACGGTCTGAACCGGCTTCACCGTGTCACGTTGATTGTCGAAAGAAAGCACATGAAGCTTGCCATCGAGTTCATCGATAAGATAAGCAAAGCGGCGGTTCGGCGAAAAAACGAAATGGCGAGGACCGGACTTTGGCGCGAGGGAATACGCGGGCGCTGCGTCTTCGGTTAGCGAGCCGTTGGATGCATCGAACTTTAGGCGCAACCACACGTCAGCGCCGAGTACGGAAGCGAATACATAGCGGTTATCAGGCGCATTGCGAATCGCGTGCGCCATCGGGCCCGTCTTAATGATCTGCTGCACGCTTCCTACTATACCGTCGGCGCCGATGCTGTTCACTGCAAGCAGATTGCCGCCGTACGACGCAGAGAACAGATAGCGTCCGGTCGCATCGGTCGACACATAAGCCATGCTCTCCGCTAAGGACGCACGACCAAGTTCCGTCAGACGGCCATTCAACGGATTGACGGCGAAACTCACTACGCGATAAGGTTGCGAACGCAAAACCGCGTAAAGTCGAAGATGATTTGGCGAAAAGGCCATTGGCATCACGGTCCCCCTCACGCCGACTGTTTCGACAGGCGCGAGCGTGCCCTCCGATTCATCGAGACTGAAGACGGAGATGTCCTGACTGTCAGCGTTCGACACGTACACGAAGGTAGCCGCGTTTGCGGTCGGGCACACCGCCGCAGCAGCAGCAAAAATAAGGCAGATCGCACGGGAAATGGCTTTAGCGCTCACGTTTATTCTTTCCGATTGAATGGGTTTAAGTACATCTGCATAGCTCACGGAAGACGGAGCGCTGCCGCCAAATTCGTCGCCGATTGCGCCCGATCCTTCTCCGCGCTAGCCGCGGCGGCCGCCTCTTCCCAAGAGCGGCAATCTGTTGCGTAATATGATCCATCTGGCTCCCGGCCCAGCCAGCCTGCTCAACGCCCGCGGCTTGGTCGACCGTAGCCGATGTCATCTCCTGCATGATAGCCGCAACCCCCAGCACAGCACAGCACAGCACCGACAAGTTCATCCATTGTAACGCCGGTGTGCGCGGCGACTGTGTTGTCGTTGGACACGCATTCAAAGCAAGCTGAAATGAGCGCCCTGATTTTCCGCGCGGCGCTCGGACTGCGTTGGGCGGGTGTGCGCGCTTCACCGGCCGTGACTGCAAAACCGTGGGCGCGCGACGCGATGCGATGCGATGCGAGGCAATGCGAGGCGATGCGCGCAGCGCTAGCGGCGCCTAGAACTTGCGAAACGCATCCAGCGAACTCAGCACGTTGCCGTGAAAATCGAACAACGTGTTGTTGTCCCACTGATCGCCGGCACCGACTTTCCAGCCCACATTCGGCGTCGGAATCCACTCCGGTTCCCACCAGAACACACCCTTACCGTGGCCGTCCGGAATCGCCTTCACGATTTGCGCAACGGCCGCGAGGAACTGCGCCTGGCCCGCCGGCGTCTGCGGGAAAGTGGTCGAACCGGTGTTGGTCATCGAGTTCGGTTCCGAATCGCCGTCGCTGGTCGTCCACGGATAGGCGGTTTCGACCACCATCACGTCCTTGTTGTAGCGCGTGGCGAGATCGTTGGCATTGTTTTGCAGATCAGCGAGCGCGCCCTGCCATTGCGGGTAATACGACAGGCCGATCACGTCGAAGGTGACGCCGCGCTGGACCGCACTGTCGAACCACCAGCGGCTCGTCGCGTTGTTGCCGCCGCTGTCGATATGCAGCATGACCTTAATGCGTTCATCGACCGATTTCACCGCATCATGCCCGGCCCTCAGCAATTGCGCGAGGTTGTCCCACTGATCGTATTTACCGAGCGGCCAGAGCATGCCGCCGGTGATCTCGTTACCGACTTGCACCCACTCCGGGCGAACGCCGTCGCGCTTGAGCAGGTTCAGTACATTCGACGTGTACTCCGACAGGAGCGCGCACGTCTCCGTTATGTCCTTGGCCGCCCATACATGCGGCGGATATTGCTTGCCCGGATCGGCCCACCAGTCGCTGTAGTGGAAGTCGATCAGGATGCGCATGCCGAGCGCGGCGGCACGGCGCGCGAGCACACGCACATGCTCAGCATTGTTGTAACCGGCCGCGGGGCTCTGATCGGCGGGAAAATAGTTCGGATTCCCAGGGTCGTTCCATACCTTGATGCGGATCGAGTCGACGCCGTAGCTCCTCAACAGCAGCAGACAGTCGTGAGGCACGCCATGTTCATAGAACTTCGCGCCGTTCGCTTCGAGTTCGAGCAGCGTGGATACATCCGCGCCCTTTGCAAATCGGCTGCGGGCCGCCGAATTGACCTCGGCCGCGATTGCGGGCGCGCCGATCACCGAGCCCGTGCCGGCCGCTGCCGCCGCGGACGCGAGCCATCCCAGCATCTCTCTTCTATTCATCTGTCATCCTCCATCTAGTGAATGGCGGCTCGCTGTTCGGGCTCGCCCGGCTTCAGACTGAAGTTGCCCAATGTCACTGCCTTGCTGCTATGTCGCTCACGCCTCCTTCCATACGCAGACATCGCCGGTATCGAGCAGCGGCTGTCCAAGCACGAAGGTCGCATTCAAAGGCGCAGGCACTTTTACCCGCTGCGTGCCGAAGTTGAATGCGAAGGTCAAACCCGCGCGGCGCCGCATGCGCAACCCGTCCGGCAGCACTTGCGTCGCGATGCCGGCCTCTTGCGCAGCCTGCTGCAACACCCTGCGGTGCAGTGCGTGGGACAGCCACGCAGCCACATAACGAACGCGGCCATGCGCGAGGACAGCCGGCCACGCATCGTCGAATTGCGCTTCTACGCGCGTGTCGCCATTGGCGCGCACATGCTCGCGCCAATGGATCGCCACACCGCCCGCGCCGCCGATCGAAACCGCGGGCGCGAGCGACGCACGCAGGCTTTCCACTTCGAGCACCTGCATCGGCAGCACACGTTGAAGCGCGCCAGGCGGAAGAGCTTGTGGAATTGCAAACGCGCGGGTTTTGGAGCCGCTGCGCAGGCCGAATATCCACTGCGCGGAGCCCCGCTCGATCTGCGCGACCAGCGCATCGTCAATCACAGCGAGACTCGGTACGACCACAAGCCTGTAGGACGACAGGTCCGCATTACTCGACACGATATCCACGTCGAGGCCCAGCTCACGCAGTGATTCGTAGTAGTCGAACACGAGGGTCTGATAGTCGAATTCTTTGCCGTGTCGCTGGATGTCGAACATCCACTGCGTCTCATAGTCGAACACCACCGCAGTGGAGGCACGCGCTGGCGCTTCGAGTTGGGCGAATTCCGGCGCGCAGGCCATCTCACGCGCCGCCTGTTCCACTTCGAGCCCGCCAGGCGAGAGTTCGCTGTTCGGCAGATTGAGGCCCGAGTGCAACTGTTCCTGTGCATAGGGGCACTGGCGCCAGCGGAAGTACGACACGAGTTCGGCACCATGCGCGAAGGCCTCATACGCCCATAGCCTGACCATGCCTGTTGCCGGGACCGGATTCCATGGCGCCCAGTTCACGGGGCCAGCCTGCTGCTCCATGACCCAGAAACGTCCACGGCCAACCGCGCGATAACGGTCGTGATCGAACGCGGAAACATCCGGATGCCCAGTACGCGCGTAACGCGCTTTCTGCTCCTCGGGCAACGCTATCGATTCGGTGCGCGCAATCGGATAGCTGTCCCAGGCGGCGACATCGAGTGACCCGTCTTCAGCAAAGCGATAGTGATCGAACGTGGTGAAGAAGCCCATGAAGTTGTGTAGCACATCGGCGCCGGGCGCGAGGCGGCGCAACACATCCACTTGCTCGCGATGAAAACTCGCCACTTCGTCCGACATGAAACGGCGGAAGTCCAGCAGATGAATGGGATTGGCATCCGTCGGCGTGAGGTGCGGCAATTCGATGGCTTCGAACGAAGGGTACTCCATGCTCCAGAACACGTTGCCCCACGCGTCGTTGAGCGACTCCACCGTTTCGTAGCGGCGGCGCAGCCATGTGTGAAAGCGCTCGAGTGCGGCAGGCGAATAGCTCGGCACGGTCTCATGACACCCGAGCTCGTTATCGGTTTGCCAGGCGACGAGGGAAGCGTGGCGGCCATAACGCTCAGCCATTGCAGCGACGATACGCAGACACTCGCGTCGATAGGTCTCGCTGCAAATGTCGTAATGACGGCGCGAGCCGAAATTCCAGCGCGTGCCGTCGGCGCGCACGGGCAACACATCTGGATGGGCGTCAATCAACCACTTCGGCGGCGACGCGGTCGGTGTGCCGAGCACGAGTTTGAGCCCTGCGTCGGCGAGTGTGGCGATCGCTTCATCAAGCCATTCCCACGCGAATTCACCGGCACGCGGTTCCATCCGGCTCCATGCAAATTCTGCGATACGTACGTGCGTGATGCCGAGTTCGACCATCCGCTTCGCGTCGTCCGCCCACATTGTCCGCGGCCATTGTTCGGGGTAGTAGCAAACACCAAGTTGCATGAGAGAGTCTCGTTGTGAGTGACGTCGAATGGGCTGTCAGCCCTTGTTTGCACCAAAAGTCAGGCCGGCGACAAAGTGCTTCTGCATCGCGAAGAACATCAACACGGAGGGCAGCGCGGCGAGCACGGAGCCCGCTGCGACCAGATTCCAGGCGGTGGTCCATTGGCCCTTGAGCGCTGCGACGCCGACGGTAATCGGCGCAGCTTCGTCGCCTTGCGTGAGGCAAAGCGCCCAGAAGTAGTCATTCCAGACGAAGGTGAAAACGAGAATGCCGAGTGCGGCCAGCGCAGGACGAATCAGCGGCAAGACGATGCGCCAGTAGATCGTCCATTCGCTCGCGCCTTCCACCCGCGCTGCTTCGATCAATTCGAACGGCAACTGCTTGATGAAATTGCGCAGGAAAAGCGTACAAAATCCCGTCTGAAACGAAACGTGAAAGATTACGAGTGCCCACACGCTATTGAACAGGCCGAATTTCAACGCCATGTCGCGCACCGGAATCATGAGGATCTGGATCGGTACGAAATTCCCTGCGACGAAGCCGAACAGAATCACTGTATTGCCCGGGAAACGATAAGTAGCCAATGCGAAGCCCGCCATCGACGCGAGCACAATTGCGCCGAGCACCGAAGGTACCGTAATCAGCACGCTATTCGCGAAGTAGTGGAGCATCGGCGTCTGCGTGAGCGCGGTGCCGTAATTCTCAATCAGCGCAAAATGGTGGGGCCAGGTCCAGTAGTCGCCTTGCGATAGTTCGTCGGAAGAACGGATCGACGTGACGAGCACAGCCAGCATCGGCAACAGCCAGATGAACAGCGCAATCGGCAAAGACGCTTTATAAAGCCTGCGATTGAGCGGTTTCCAGCGTTCGACAGGCAGCGGATACATGACGCGTGACTCCGATAATCAACGTTCTTCGCGCAACATGCGGCGCAAATGAAACACGATGTAGACGAGCATGATGGCGAAGAGCACGACGGCGATCGCCGCGGAATAGCCTTCGCGGTAGTACTTGATCGCCTGGTCGTACATGTAATAAGCGAGCACGGTGGAACTGTCGAAGGGGCCGCCTCCGCTCATCACTGCGATCAGGTCGAAGCTGCGCAGCGCGCCGATCACCGTGAGCACGACCGCCATGAAAGTGGCCGGCCGCAATTGCGGCAGGATCACGTGCCACAAAAGACGCAAGCCTTTTGCCCCCTCCATGCGCGCGGCCTCCACGACTTCGGGATTGATGCCGGTGAGGCCTGTGAGGTAGAGCACCATGCAGAACGGTGTCTGCGGCCACAACGCGGCCAAGATAACGCCGAACGTCACCGTCTTCGGATCCCCGAGTACCGGAATGCCGTGGCCGACAATCAATCGCAACAGACCGAAGCCGGGGTCGTAGAACCAACTGAAGACGAGACCAACCACCACGCCGGATAAGACGAACGGCGCAAAGAAAAGGGACTTTACGACCCGCATGCCGCGAACATGCTGATTAAGATAAAGCGCGAACAGCAAGCCGAGCGGCGGGGCCAGCAGGAACAGCGCGAGCCACAGCAGGTTGTTTTTTAACGCCGTGTAGAACGTGTCCGCGTGAAATAGCTCGACGTAGTTGTCGAAGCCCGCGAAGGTCTTCGGCGTCATGCCGTCCCAGTGATAAAAGCTGAGCGAAATGCTGCTCATGATCGGATAGATCACGCACAGACAGAACAACGCGCAGCCCGGCAACAGAAACAGCAATGCGGCGCGATGCTGATGACGGCGCGTCGTAGAGACGTGACGATGCCGGGCCGCGGGAAGGCGGCGCGCTGCGGAATGGGACATGGATCGAGCCTCGTCGGGGATCGAAGGCGTGCGCCGGCGCTGGTTGGCGCCGGCGCGTCGGAGCTTACTTCTTGTAAATGCGTTTGCGCGTCGCTTCGAGGCGCGCGAGTATCGCGTCGAGTTGCGACGGATCGCTGTAGAACTGCTGCATCGCTTTCATGCCCTCGTCGGCCATTTCCTTCTGCATGTCGCGATCGTAGAACTGCGCAATGCCGCCCCTCGTATTCGCGAGCGTCTGGAAACCGACCTTAGAAATGGCGTCTTCAGGTTCGGCGGCCTGACTGTTCGAGGGCAATTGCCCCCAGCCGCGCGCGAGATCCGCGTTGATCTGCGGCTGCTCCATGAAGGCGAGCAGCCTGCGCGCGTCGGTCTTGTTCTTCGCTTTTGCCGGAATCAACAGCACGTTGACGGGGCCGTCTTCGGCCATGGGTACATTGGCGTCGATCACCGGGAAGCGGAAAAAGCCCGTTTGCGGCCTCGCGGATGCGGGAATGCTCGCGGAAAAGAACGTACCCATCAGCATCATCGAGGCCCTACCGCTGACGAGGAACGGCGCAATCGAATCGAGATCGTACGAAAGCGCGTTGTCGATGTAATAGTGATCGTCGATCAACGTTTTCCACGCGGTATAGACCTTTTTCACGCGTGCGTCGGTATACGGAATCTCGCCCGCCATCAGCTTCTGGTGAAATTCATTGCCATTGATACGCAAGTCCAGATAGTCGAACCACGCGGCGAGCGTCCAGCTGTCGCGAGCAGCCACTGCGATAGGCGCGACGCCGCTGGCTTTCAACTTCTTGCACGCGTCGAGAAATTCGTCCCACGTCTTCGGCTCGCCTTTAATTCCCGCCTTCTCGAACAGATCCTTGCGATAGAAGAAGCCATACGCGTCATAGCCGAGCGGCGCCGCATACTGTTTGCCCTTGTAGGTCGATGCTTCCTTGACCGATGCGTATTGCTGCGACCAGCCGTGCTTGTTCCAGTCCGGCGTGAGGTCCTCGAGCAGCCCGCGCTGCGCGTAATACGCCATGCGTTCGCCGTCGTGCCACGACACCACATCGGGCGGATCGGTCGCAAGCCAGCCGCCCATCTGCACCTTGTAGGCTTCCTCGGTGATGTAGGTCACTTTCAGGTCGACATCGGGATTCGCTTTCCTGAACTTGTCGAACGCATCCTGCCACGTCGAGCGCTGATTGCCGCGCGCTGACACGTTGACGGTGAGGGTGGCGGCGTCGGCCGTGACATAGCCGAGTGTGCCGGCCACCAGTGCGGCCGCAACCGACACGCGCGCAAGACGGCGAAGGCGAAGAGCAATCATCTTTTGTCTCCTTGACTACCTTGTTGGCTGGCAGCGAATGGCTGCCAACTTGTAAACCGCTCTATGGCGGAATGCTGCGTGAAAATCTTTACGGCGTGGCGCGATGCTTGAATCGCGCTCCATTCATGCGGCAACGCGCTCGGGGGGGAACGTGCTAGGGCGCAGCGCAATACCCTGCGCGTCGAACAGATGACACGCGTGAGGCGGCACATGAATGCGGATGCGCTCGCCGGATCCGATCGGCGTATCGCCCGGCGCCTTGGCCACGAGCGCGCCCGCTGGATGATCCGCGTGAATGTAGCTGTGTTCGCCAAGCCGCTCCGACAGTACGGTAGTGCACTGGATGAACTGCTCGCCGCCATCCATACGCAAATGTTCGGGCCGCACGCCCAGTGTTACGGGCTGACCGCGCTGCAGGCGCCGGCCGTCCACGTACGCGGTCAACTGCTCGCCGCCTTGCGCGAGCGTCACTAACACCCTGCCGGGTTCGATCGACTCGACCGCGCCGTCGATAAAGTTCATGCGCGGCGAGCCGATGAATCCGGCGACGAAACGTGAGCTCGGGTGGTGATACAGCTCGAGCGGCGCGCCGCTTTGCGCGATGCTGCCAAAGCGCTCGGCATCTGCGCCGGCATGCAGCAGCACGATTCTGTCTGCGAGTGTCATGGCTTCGACCTGATCGTGCGTGACATAGACCACGCTCGCGTCCGCAAACCGCTTATGCAAGCGCGCAATCTCGACGCGGGTCTGTCCACGCAATGCGGCGTCGAGATTCGAGAGCGGTTCGTCGAACAGAAACACGCCGGGCTCACGCACGATGGCGCGCCCGATCGCGACGCGCTGACGCTGGCCGCCGGACAGCGCTTTCGGATAACGGTCGAGCAAGGTGTCCAGTTGCAGAATGCGCGCGGCCTCAAGAACCTTGCTGTCGATAACGCTCTTCGGCTGCTTCGCGAGCTTGAGTCCGAAGGCCATGTTGTCGAACACCGTCATATGCGGGAACAGTGCATAGCTCTGGAACACCATCGCCACCCCGCGCCCGGCCGCGGGAACGTCGTTCATCAGTTGGCCGCCAATGCGTAGGTCGCCTGCGGTCACGTCCTCGAGTCCGGCGATTATCCGCAGCAACGTCGACTTGCCGCAGCCCGAAGGGCCGAGAAGCACGCAGAACTCGTGCTGCGCGACGTCGAGATCGACGCGCCGGATCACCGGCTGTTGGTCGCCGTAGGCCTTTTCAACGTTGGTCAGACGAATCGTTGCCACTTCGCCTCCTCGAATTTAACCGCTTAAATCGCGCAGAAAAATGATTTGCCGGGACTTGCGCCGCAGGCATTTAATCGCTTAAATTTGGGAGCGGGAGGAGAGTCCATATGCGTGTCTCCTGGTCATGCAAGGTTGTGTTTTCCAGCAAGTTATCAACGCCGGGCATCGCTTGCAACATTTGAAGTGCGCTCCCTGAATCTGGGATAACAAGAGAATGGTCACCCTGTCCGAAGTCGCGAAGCGCGCTCACGTCACGGCCGCGACGGTATCGAACGTGTTGCGCAACCGCGAAAAAGTGCGTCCAGAAACCGCCGAACGCGTGCTCAAGGCCATCGCCGATCTCGGCTACCGGCCGAATCTGAACGCGCGCGCGCTGGCCGAGGGCCGCTCGTCGACGCTTGCGTTGATGCTCTCGAACATCTCGAACCCGTTCTACCCTGAATTCGTGCTCGCCGCCGAACGGGCCGCGCGCAAAGCCGGCCATTTTCTGATGGTCTGCAATACCGACGACGACGCCGAAATCGGCCGCGCGTATCTCAACCAGATCGCCGGGACGCTCGCAGACGGCGTGCTCGTCATGAATACGGACATCACGGTCAAGGACCTGTGCGCCTCGGCCACGCACAGTGCGCCGATTCTGCTGGCCATGTGGGAACACCCGGAAAGGCCGCCGGCGCTTCCATGCATCGCCGTGGATTTCGCGCGCGCCGGCGAGCTTGCCGCGCAGCATCTGCTGGCCTTGGGTCATCGCGAAATCGGCCTTCTGATCGGTGACGGTTGCGGCGGTTTGCAGGACGCGCGCTCGAATGGATTTCGCGCAACCATGCGCGCCGCCGGCGTCGAAACGGATGACGCCGCCGTATTGCAGATACGCGACTCGATCGACGCGGGCTACGCCGCGTGCATGCAGCTAATGGCCGTGAGGCCGTTTCTCACGGCCATCTTCGCGACCAACGACCTGCTCGCGATCGGCGCGGCGCAGGCGTTGATCACGCTCGGCCGCGCGGTGCCCGACGACGTATCGGTCATCGGCATCACCGACATTCAACTCGCGCACCAGGTTCACCCCGCGTTGACCACCGTCGCGATTCAAACCGCGCAGGTCGCCGAGTTGTCTGTTGAAAGTTTGATTCGCCTGATTCAGACGCCTGAGCGCCAACCGCCGATGGTGCTCGGGCCGGCGCCGCAGCTCGTGGTACGCGCGTCGACAGGACTGTGCCGCCGCCGTTGAGGCCCACGCGGACGGCGACGCCAGCCCCCGGCTCGCGGTCCGCATAGCCGCATGTCAACACCCTGAGCAGAATATGCTGTAGCGGATCGAAAAAAAACATACGCACGCCGTACGCCGCTTTTTGAGGCGATTCATTGACTGCGCGACGCGCGTAGTATCGGCTTGTCGCATCACCGCATGCATGCTGCTGCGCCGCTCGGCGTCACATCGACAATCTCATGCCCGACCCCTTCAAGGTAGAACCAAGGAGCCGCGCAATGTCTCGTGCATTAACTCCCAGTGAACGATCCGTCCGCTCAATCTGAACGACCGCCATGGATCGCCGCCGAGAGCGGCGCGCGCTTTCCCGTGACCAATCCGGCAACGGGCGAAACGATCGTCGAAGGGGGAACAGCAGCGCGCGGACGCGCGCGCCGAGATTCTGCGCCGCTGGCACGGGCTGATCGTGGCGTTCGACGACGCGGACCTCCACACGGCCGTCACGGCTCTCAGGACGGCAAATTCCTCAACGGCGGGCAAACCTGCGTGTAGCCGAATCGCGTGTATGTGCAGGCCGGCCGGCGTGTATGAGCGTTTCGCCGACCTGCTCGCCAAACGCGTTAATCAGCTCCTCGCCTTTGTGGTAACTTCCTATGAGGGCATGATTTCCATAAAAGGAGCATGAGCATGGGTTTCAGTTTCCTCGCTCTTGGCATTGCGCTGGCTTTTCTCGGTTTGGGCATCTTTGCCGAACACAGCCGGCGCCAGCAAACCGAGCGTCCGCATCGGCGCTAATCGAGTTTTCTGCCCTGCCTGGCAGGCTTAATACCATACCTGGCCGCACCTCTCGGGTGCGGCTTTTTCGTTTCCGGGGGAAAATGCCCCTAACCCTTGACTCGCCCCTGCATTGGCGGCGGCGCCCTTTGAAACGGTCGGCATGATTTTCGGTAGTTCGTAGATCAGATTTCCCGTGGGTTGCGGCGTACCGAAATCAAGGCGGAGTGAGTCACCCACGCCAATTTCATCGACTTCGGGGTGCTCGCAGGGTTGCCGGTCCAACTCTCAAACGGGCTCAGTGCACCAGATAATGAGCCGACCTCGACCACCGCTGCCCCGTCATCGTATTCCTTCTCGAACCCACCCGCAGCAGTCGTGCGCTTCATGCTTCGGGGTCGGGCAAAACCCGATGAATCGTTCTCAAGACGTTGGCGAACTGGGTCCGTTCAGCGGGAGTGGGCAAGTTGCAGGAAGTCGGCAAGGAGCAGAAGCCACAAATAGAACTTGAGACCGAGCTTGCGCGCGTCCGGCGGGAACTGGCGGAAGTGAAGATGGAGCGCGATCTGCTAAAAAAAAATCGCGACGTACTTCGGGATAGAGTCGCGGTGAGGTACGGCGTGATCGAACCGATGCGACAGGACTATCCCCACCGATGGGCAAATGCGTGGTGTTTCGGTCAGCGGCTACTACGCTTGGCGCAAACGCTCGCCCTCGAAACGGGCAACGCCCGGCTCGAAGCGGAAATTCTCGCGGCCCATCAACGCGCGCGCGAAAGCTTTCGCCCTGAGCGCCTGCGGAAACACTTTGAGCGGCATGGTATTCATGTGGGCGTATGTCGGATAAAGCGGTTGCGCAGGAAACTGGGCCTGCGGTGCAGGCAAAAGCGCAAGTTCAAGGCCACCACCAATTCAAGGCACGATTTGCCCGTCGCACCCCACCTGCTGCAGCAGGACTTCGACGTCCCGGCACCCAATCAGCCCTAGTGTGGCGATATCACATACATTGCGACCGACGAAGAATGGTTATATATTGCCGGTCTGAAGGATTTGTACAGCGGCGAAATCGTTGGCTATGCGATGAGTGAACGCATGGGAAGGACCTGGTGATGCAGGAGCTCTTTCCCGCCGTCTCTAACCGACGTCCGAAGCCCGGCCTGATTCAGCATACCGATCGCGGCTCGCAATACTGTTCATCGGCTTACCAGAAAATCGTCAGGCAGTCTGGCATGCGCGCGTCGATGAGCCGCCGCGACAACTGCTACGATAAGGCACCGATCGAATCGTTCTGGGGTTCGCTGAAGAGCGAGCTGATCTACCATCAGCGATTCGCTACGCGCGAGCAGGCTAGACTCACTATCAGCGAATACATCGAAATGTTTTACAACCGGCAGCGCACGCAGGCCCGTCTGGACTACCTGTCGCCTGCCGCATTTACACAGCGATTCTGTCTAGATCGTACCGCTGCTTGACGCGTTGGCCTTCAACGATTCCGACCGACCTCAGTGGTTCATGCTTTCCCCTCGAAAGAAGCCGTGCGCTGCCTGTTCGCGCCGCGTGGCGTCCTGTGGCAGGAGTGCACGGATAAAACTCTGTCCGCTTTCCTGTTATCGGCCCGCGTCGGCGTTACTTGATCAAATGCATCCCGGCAACCTTCGAGGCCGCCACGTCGAAAGTGGCCGTGTACTCGCATTCTGCGGCGTGCCCCGACCGCTCGATCAGGCAGTCCGCAAAATCCGCCTTCGCGGATGCGACGAAAACTCGGAGTGCCTTGCGTACCGTGTCCGCACTTTCGACGATCAGCTCCTTGGTACCGATAATCGAGTCGATGATGTCCTTCATCTGCTCGCGCTCGACACCGTAGCATCGCCCGAGCACGCACACGAGCTCGAGCAGCGCGACCTGCGAAACGTACCCCGGTCGTTCGGCCGACAGAGAATCCATCAGCGCCGTCGCCTTCTTCGACCGCACGGCGTCGTCCTGCGCGAATAACGGATCAGCACGTTCGTATCCAGTCCGATCATCGCGCGGATGCCCCCTGCTCGGCGATTGCCCGGTTCATGTCCTCGATCGATACCGGCTTCGCCGGTTTCCTGACGATGCCTTTAAGGGACGCAAGCGACCGCGTGGCCGGATAGACTTCGTACCGACCCGTCGCCTCGTTGAAACTGAACTCGATCCGGTCGCCGGACTGCAAGCCAAGCTGATTGCGCACGTCCAGGGGAATCGTGACCTGGCCCTTTGAAGTAATAGTTGCTGCTGTCATGGTGACACCTCCGAGCGGCCTTTTCCGGTGGAGAGTGACGGCTAAGGTGCACCGCGCGGCCGACGCGTTGCCGCCCTCGATCCCGGCCTGTAGATGCAGGCGCCGAAGAATCTCCGTCAGAGATTCGCACGAGTAGCTGATTGCGCCGGTGCCGGTCGCGCGCCGAGTGAAGGTGAACAGCTCACCGTCGCCAGCCCTGAACAACGCCCCGTACTGATCAAGACCGCGAAACGCGGCCGGCGCGGTCGTCACGCCATGCACCGGTACGCGAGATACTCGTCAATAGCCGGGAAGAGTTTGGCGTTCGACCACACCAACGGCCGATCCCAACACCATACCCGCTCACAGTCGTGGCGTCATTGCCATCTCGCCACTGATTTCTGATGGTCCGCTTTTTACGCCCGCTTCGCTGAAGGTAGTTGCCCCGCGTACGATCAGGGCCGAAGTCACGGTGGAGACCTTGTCGACTACAGTTCCACGGGCCCGTTCGCATGTGCAAGCCGCGGCATCCGTATGCAGTCGGTCGTTGGAAGTCGCTTTGGGCGAGTGGCCCGTATCTGTCGCACCGGATTCTCATCGACCTTCCTGCAAGGAAGGTTCTCGCCGGCGAACACCGCTTTCGCAGGCAATGGCACAGCATGAGTGTGCGCGATTTCGCGTGCATGCAGCAGGAACTCGACGAGACCCACACCGACATCTTTGACGGGCCTGAGGAGTACAGTTTCCAGATGACCGAAGAGCCGCCTTCATGGGCCGTTCGCGCGTGGCCATGGCCGCGCCTGCTCTTTCTGACGGACGACGTGTCGATGGCCGGTGGTTCGAGTTCTCGGGGCGTAAGCTGACCCGCGCTCGCCCACCAATGAGCAGATAGAATCGGCGGCCGGGGTTCCGAACTATTGTCCGCACGATTGCCCGTGGATAAACGTAGCTGGCGCGTCCGCCGCGGGCCAACGGATCTGACACACTTAAACGCGACCGAAATGAAGAAAGCGCCATGCCAGCCGATCAGTCTCTTCCGAAGCGGTCCTTTAGCGTAGACTAGCCGCGTTCGACGCTGTCGGCGAGCGCGTGCAACAAGGCCGCGCCGTCGCCGCGCCAAGCGCTGCCGTGCATGCAGGCGAGCGTTGTCGGCTGCAATGCAGCGAGGCGTTCCAGCATTGCGCGTGCGTTCCTGGTGTGGGAGAAGTAGTCCATCTTGCGACGGAATGCCTCGCTTGGTTCGAGGATGTCGCCCTCGGTAAGCGGCGGGTGATGCGAGCCGCCTTGGGTAAACAAGTCGCCACAGAGCAGCGTTGCGGACGCGGTCTCCATGAGGAACCCGCATTCCCACGCGTGTGGTAGATGCGGTGTATAAAGCCACCGCACGCTGTGCTGCCCAAGCCAGATCGTCTCACCATCATCCAGCGCGCGTGGCGGCCGGTCGGCATAATCATTGACCGAGACCATGGCGGCGATCTGGCCGCACAGTGGCTCCGCACGCGGCGCGGCCGCGAGAAACTCATTGAGTGCGCCGCATTCGTCGGCCTCGAAATGCGAGAAACCGACATAGCGCAAACGATCGATTGGCATGATCCGCCCGACTGCTTCGCCGACGACCGGAAAGAGCCAGCGCAAACCGGTATGAAATAGCAGCGGCTCGTCGTCGTCGATCAGGTACTGGTTGAACGAGAATCCGCCACCACCGGGGATCTCGACTGGGGTAGAGATGCGATAGATGCGGTCCGCAATCTCGTCGATTGTTGTCCCGCTCGAAAGAGATAGGGTCGCCATGGTGCGCTCCTTTCCTGGGCAACTGACGTGGTCCACGCTTCGTAAGATCGGCGGTGCACGTTCACCGATTGTCGACCATCCAGGTACTGCTGTCCAATGCCCCCTTCTGACCCGACTGCTGTCCGACGCAGCCGGCCGTCGCCGACCCTTCTCGGCCGCTCGCGCTGTCGCCGACGGAATGGCGGTTCGCAGAGTACATCCGCCTTCCAATTGATCGCCCCAAGGCCGTGCGCGCTCTAACTGCCTCGAACAAAAAGACGCAGAGGTTCAAGTACACGATTCGCAATCCATCTCGTCCTCCCCGCGCGACGCATACCGACACAGCGCGCACCTTTCTGCCCGCATCTTTGTCCTGACAGACCACACACGGCCCATCGCGGCACCCAACGTTGACACCCGCCCCAAAACATCCTATAACCATCCACGTGGATGTCTACTGGAGGATTTTTCACGTATGGCGAAAGAAGTGCCGGATCGCTCACGAGGCAGCGAGACAGAAAAAATAACGATCAATCTTGGCCCAGTCGACCTGGGGCAAATCGATTTGCTGGTCGAAGAGGGCTTTTACTCGAACCGCACGGATCTGATCCGTACGGCCATCCGTAATCAGCTGTCGATTCATGCTCCTGCCGTCAAGGAAACCGTGACGCGCCGTGAGCTTGTACTGGGCCTCCAGCATTTCTCGAAACAGGACCTCGAGGCTGCGTGCGCGGCCAGTCAGCGACTGAGAATTCAGGTGCTGGGATTGGCCAGCATTGCGACTGACGTCTCACCCGAGCTTGCGCTGGCAGCGATCGAATCGATTGTGGTTCGAGGCGCGCTCCATGCCTCACCGGCGGTCAAGGCCGCGCTGGCGGATCGAATCCGCTGACATCCCTGACTCTTTGCCGCTATCGGAACAGACATGAAACTTAACGAAGGCTTTCTGGACTCGATGAAAGAGGCGTTCGCACTCTTTCGCAGCAACGACCCTGCCGCGGCTGCGGAGATCGTCAAGCGCGCCATGCGTGGCGAGCCGACGGGCGGGGCAACCATGCATGCTAACCCGCATGAGACCACGACGACAACGCGCTTCGCCGATCTCCTGCGACCCCGGCATCGCGCCCATACGACGCAACCTGAACCGGACGTGCAGGATTGCGGGCACTTCAGTATGCGACGCTACGTCAACGCCGCGGGCGAGCGTAGTTACAAGGTCTACGTCCCCAGTCAATACCGCAGTGATCCACTGCCTCTCATCATCATGCTGCACGGTTGCACGCAGGACGCCGACGATTTCGCGGCCGGCACGCGAATGAACGCCCTTGCCGAAACGCACGGTTTTATCGTTGCTTATCCGATCCAGCCGCAACGCGCAAATACCTCGAAATGCTGGAACTGGTTCAGGCCTGGCGATCAGCTGCGCGACAAGGGGGAGCCGTCGCTGATCGCGGGCATCACGCGCGATGTCATGGCGAATTACAACGTCGATGAGAAACGCGTCTTCGTTGCTGGCCTTTCGGCAGGCGGCGCGATGGCGGCGATCGTCGCGCAAGCCTATCCCGATCTGTTCGCAGCGGCCGGTGTTCATTCGGGCCTCCCCGTCGGATGCGCGCACGACTTGCCCTCCGCGCTGGCGGCGATGCGCGGGGGCAAGCCCCAGTCCAAAGCGCGGAAATCAGGCCGAGCGGACATTCACGACACGCAGGCGTCTCAATGCCCGCTCATCGTTTTTCACGGCGACGCGGATGCGACCGTGCATCCTGCCAACGCCCACGGATTGGTACACGGATTCTCCGCGAGTGATCTGATAGCCGCTCGCCCGCCGGGCGCTGATGGGCGGGTGCGCAAGCAAACGGTCCGGCATATGACGTCACGAGCCGGCGTCGAGGCCGAACTATGGATCATCCACGGCGCGCCTCATGCGTGGGCCGGAGGCTCACCAAGCGGGAGCTATACCGATCCATCCGGCCCCGACGCCAGTGCCGAGATGGTGCGATTTTTTCTCGAGCATCCTCGTCCTCAGTGAGCGCCCAGCGCACCGCGATGCTGTATCCGGTGCAAGGAGGGCGCGGCAGGAGGCGCCGGTTGCCATGTTCCTTTCCCGAACGGGACTGCAATCAGTCTTGCGACTATTGCCGCTCAACTGGCGATCGTTTGGAGCTCAAGGGCCGTCCGACCGCAAACGCAGGCGAACGGTGGATCGTGGCCGACCACGTCCGACGCTGAACTGGTCACTGGGACGCTATCGATCAGTCGGCGTGCGGCCCAAGTCGACCCAGTCCGGTCGGCTTGCCTTTCCCAAACGGTCAGTCAGCTGAATACAGTTTTTGTGGACCGGGCTGCCCCTAAGCAGCCGTTCGCGACCTGTCCCAATCGGCCGCATCCGGACATCCAGCAGTTGCTAGTGGTGAGCCATTGCAAAGACAGGTTGGCGTGAGGGAGCGGTCACTCATCGGCCTTTTGACGGTCGGCCGAGATCGCAAAAATGGAGATCGCGTGGAACGATCTTGGGCGCATGCTGATGAGCGTCGAAGGATGGCTGTTCCGGCTTGATAGGGCCGCCTCGAGCGATGAGCTTTGAGTCGCAGTGCCTATGCCGCTGCACTGCTTTTGTCGCTGCCTACAGGCCTGCGGACTGATATCGCTTAAGTCAGCCAGTGGCGCCCTGGGCGTGGAGGTGTTCCAGCGCGTCGGCAAGGCAGACGGCAAATGCATGACAGGTTTCGCTGATCGGATCGGATTCAAGCGACGCTATTCCGGTCTCGAAGCCGATCGTCGGCACGAACGCCCTCATGACGAACCGCTCTGTGTCGCAGCACTGCGCGATCAACCGGTTGACGATCGCCGCGCCCACCCCACGTGCCGCCATCGCGCAGGCCACGCTCACTGAATGAACCTCTGCGACCACATTCGGCGTAACCCGCGCGCTGCGGAACGCCGAGTCCACTTCGTGGCGAAGCGCGCTCTGGCGCCACAACAGCACGAGCGGTACGCCGTCCAGATCGCGCGGCGCTACCGTTTCGTTCCCGGCGAGCGGATGCTCGCGTGGTATCACGCACACCGATTCGCTTTTAAAGCGCCACTTCACTGAAAAGCCGGACAGGCGAGTGGGTAGTCGCACGAACGCCAGATCGACCTCGCGGCTCAGCAAGGCGCGCTCGGACGCGTCGTAAGTGCCCGAAAACACCTCCAATACCGCGTCGCGACGCGTTTCGTAGAAATGCTGCATCACGGCGGGCAGCAGGAACTGCGCAAAGGTATTCGGCACCATGATGCGCACCAGCTTGCGCTGCGTGCCGGCCAGTCGCAGTTGCTGGGCATGCCGTTCGAGGCAGCGTGCCGCTTCGACGATCGTCTCCACTTCCTGCACCAGCGCGTCGCCCTCACGCGTCGGCGTCAGGCGGCCCTGTTCGCGCATAAACAGGCTCAGGCCGAGATCCTCCTCTAGTTGGCCCAGCAGACGGCTCACCGCCGACTGTGAGCAGCCGAGCCGCTGCGCGGCCGCTGTCGTCGTATGCAGCGTTGAAATCGCCACAAACGCTTCGAGTTGCTTAAGGTTCATTTCAGGCTCTGCATAGGGTTATGTTGATTCGACATAACGTTGCGGACAGTTTTTGCCGTCGAATGATCGGGGCGTTGCATAAGCCCGGTGCCGTTTTGCGCCTCCGGCCCCCCGCATTTTCATCATTTGAGGTTTCCCACGCAATGATCGCCTTCGTCATCCGGCGGCTCGTCCAGAGCATCGGCGTGCTGCTGCTCACGTCCGTGCTGGTCTTTTGCGGCGTCTTCGCCATCGGCGACCCGATCGCAATTCTGGTTCCGACCGACGCAACCCCGGCCGAGATCGCCCAGGCCGTGCAATCGCTCGGGCTCGACCAGCCGCTGTGGCAACAGTATTTGCATTTCATCGGACAAGCACTACACGGCGATCTCGGGCGCTCCTTCGTGTTCAACCAGCCGTCGATCCAGCTGATTCTCGAGCGCCTGCCGGCCACGCTTGAGCTCGCGCTGGTGGCGCTGTTGCTTGCGCTGATAGTCGGTCTGCCGCTCGGCCTGATCGCAGGGCTGAAGGCCGGATCGGTGCTCGACCGCACGGTGATGACGGGTTCGATCCTCGGCTTCAGCCTGCCGAATTTCTGGCAAGGCATCATGCTCGTGCTGATCTTCTCGGTCACGTTGGGCTGGCTGCCGTCGGCTGGCCGTGGCCAAACCGGCATGCTGTTCGGTATGCACACCAGCCTTGCGACGTGGGACGGCTTGCAGCACCTGCTGCTGCCGGCACTCAATCTGTCGCTCTTCAAAATGTCGCTCGTCACGCGCCTCACGCGCGCCGGTGTGCGCGAGACGCTGCCGCTCGACTACGTGAAATTTGCCCGCGCCAAAGGCCTGCGGGAGCAGCGCGTGATCTTCGTGCATGTCCTGAAGAACATCCTGATTCCGATCGTCACAGTAGTCGGGATGGAGTTCGGTTCGCTGATCGCATTCGCCACCGTGACGGAGACGATCTTTGCGTGGCCGGGCGTCGGCAAGCTGATCATCGACAGCATTACGAAGCTCGACCGTCCGGTGATCGTTGCGTATCTGCTGATCGTGGTCACGATGTTCACGCTACTCAACCTCCTGGTCGACATCATCTATTCGCTGCTGGATCCCCGTGTTCGGCAGGAGGTAGCATGAGAGCCGGTACTAGCTCCCCTGCCTGGCGCGTCGACCGCAACACGACGCTGGGCATCGTGCTACGCAGCCTGTTCGGCAAGCCGGCCGTCGCCGCGGCGACCTGCATCTGTCTGGCGCTCGTCGTGATCGCGTTGCTTGCGCCGTGGATCGCGCCGCAGAATCCGTACGATCTTGCCGCGCTCAATATCGTCGATGGACGCCTTCCACCCGGCGCACGGGGCGTGAATGGCCACCTATACCTGCTCGGCAGCGACGCGCTTGGGCGCGACATGTTCGCCGCGATGATGTACGGGCTGCGCATCAGCCTTGGCGTAGGCCTCCTGAGCGGCGTTTCCGCGATGATGCTCGGCACGACGCTGGGCCTCGTCGCCGCGTACTTCGGCCGTCACGTCGATACGCTCGTGATGCGTGCCGTCGATCTGATGCTCGGCTTTCCGACCATTCTCGTCGCGCTGATGATGCTCGCGATTCTCGGCCAGGGTGTCGACAAGGTGATCCTCGCGCTGGTCGTCGTGCAGTGGGCCTATTTTGCCCGCACCGTGCGCGCCGTTGCCGCCGTCGAACGCCGCAAGGAGTATATGGAAGCCGCGCTGTGCCTCGGCCTGAGCCACCGGCGCGCGTTGTTCAGCCAGTTGCTGCCGAACTGCCTGCCGCCTGTCATCGTGATTGCTCTCGTGCAGATCGCCGCCGCCATCTCGGCCGAAGCGACCTTGAGCTTTCTCGGCATCGGCCTGCCGGTCACGCAGCCCTCGCTGGGCTTGCTGATCGCGAACGGCTATCAGCAGCTGATTGCGGGTTTCTACTGGATCAGCGTGTTCCCCGGCCTGTTGCTGCTCGTGCTCGTGTTCAGCATGAATATCGTCGGCGACAGTCTGCGGGAAGCATTGAACCCGCGTCTGCAGAAATAGGATCGAGCATGTCTACCCCCACCCTATCCGTGCAGAATCTGCGCACCCATTTCTTCACCGGCGCGGGCGTTGCGAAAGCCGTCGACGACGCGAGCTTCGACGTGGCGCCTGGCGAGATCGTCGGCCTCGTTGGCGAGTCCGGCTCCGGCAAATCGATCACGGGCTTCTCCGTGCTCGGGTTGATCGACGCACCCGGACGTATCGTCGGCGGGCGCGTGCTGTTCAAAGGCGAAGACCTGACGGCGCTCACGCCCGAAGCGCTGCGCCGGCTGCGGGGCAACCGCATCGCGATGATCTTCCAGGATCCGATGATGACGCTGAACCCTGTTTTGCGGATCGACACGCAGATGATCGAGGCGGTCCAGGCCCACACGCGCATATCGAAGCATGCGGCGCGGCAACGGGCGCGCGATGCACTCGGGTCGGTCGGCATTCCGTCGCCGGACGAACGCTTGCGCGCCTATCCGCACCAGTTATCGGGCGGCATGCGGCAGCGTGTGGCGATTGCGATCGCGCTGTTGCACGACCCGGAACTAATCATCGCCGACGAACCGACCACTGCGCTCGACGTCACGATCCAGGCACAGATCCTCGCGGAAATGCAGAAGCTGCGCGCCCGTTCCCGCACGGCGATCGTGTGGGTGAGCCACGATCTCGCGGTGGTCGCGGGGCTGGCTGATCGCATCTGCGTGATGTACGCCGGCCGGGTTGTCGAGACCGGCACCGTCGACGAGATTCTCGATCGACCGCGCCATCCCTACACCGTCGGGTTGATCGACTCTTTACCTGAAAAGGCGCGGCGGGGCGAGCCGCTCAGACAGATTCCGGGTATCGCGCCGAGTGCACTCCAATTGCCGGTGGGCTGCGCGTTTGCGCCGCGTTGCGCCTACACCACCTCGCTGTGCCGCAGCGCCGAGCCGTCAGTCAGTGGTAAAGGCATTCATCTGTACCGCTGTTTCCATCCACGTTCCGGAGCGCTTGCATGAACGCACCCCATGTCATGGTGCCGCTGATCGAAGTCGACCATGTGTCGCGCCGCTTCGTTCGTCGCCTGAACTACGCCGAGCGGATCGCCGGCTGGCTCGGCGCGCGCGCTGAGGAACAGATCGTCCACGCAGTCGACGATGTCAGCCTGACCGTTCATCGCGGCGAAGTGGTCGGCCTCGTTGGCGAGTCCGGCTGCGGGAAATCGACGCTTGGCCGGATGCTGGCCGGGATCGGGGCGCCGTCGAGCGGCTCGATCCGCACCCTTGAGAAAAACGTTGGACCATCGCAGCCGGGCAGTGGGCACGACGGTGCGCGCGCCGGACCTCGTATACCGCGTCACCGGCTCGCTACCCAGCTGATCTTCCAGGACCCGTTGTCGTCGCTAAATCCGCGTAAGCGGGTGCGCGACATCATTGGCGAGGCACCGCTCGTGCACGGCATCGTGGATCGAAAAGACCTCGATGCCTATGTCGTCGACGTGATGGAGCGCGTCGGCCTGAACCCGGATGTGCGCGACCGGTTCCCGCATCAGTTTTCCGGCGGGCAACGTCAGCGCATCGGTATCGGCCGCGCCCTGGCGGTCAAACCGGACTTCCTGATCTGCGACGAATCGATCGCCGCGCTCGACGTATCGATCCAGGCGCAGATCATCAATCTCTTCATGCAGTTGCGTCGCGATCTCGGTCTCACGTACCTGTTCATCAGTCACGATCTGGGCGTCGTCGAGCACATTAGCGATCGCGTTGCCATCATGTATCTCGGCCGTATCGTCGAAACCGCGCCCACCGTCGAGCTGTTCGCCAGTCCCCAGCATCCTTATACGATCGCGCTCCTTGCGCAGGTGCCGCGTCTGTCGAACCGCAAACGGCAGTTCGAGTCGATTCAAGGCGAAATTCCATCGCCCCTCGCGCCCCCCGACGGCTGTCATTTCCATCCGCGCTGTCCCCATGCAACACAGCGTTGCCGCACCGAGCGCCCTGTGTTGCGCCATAACGGAGCCGCTCATCAGGTCGCCTGTCATCTGGTGGAGGCGCAATGAACGCGGTGATTTCATCCCTGCGCCCACGCGGCTGCAAACCCACGGCGGCACTCGCGCTCGCATGCGGCCTGTGCTTTGCCGGCGCGGCCAGCCTCGTGCAGGCGCGCTCGCTGACGATGGCGCTCGCTTCCGAGCCGCAGTCACTCGATCCGCTCTTCTCGCGCACGCAGAACAACATGCAAACCGCCGAGAACATGTTCGAGCGGCTAATCGAGCAGGACGACAACCTGCAGATCCGCCCAGGCCTTGCGGTGTCGTGGCGCGCGATCGATCCGCTGACGTGGGAATTCCATCTGCGCCCGAACGTGCGCTTCTCGGATGGCTCGCCGATGACGGCCGACGACGTTGCCTACTCGCTGCGCCGTGCGCGATCCGTGCCGAACAGTCCCGCACCGTTCACGGGCGCGGTCGCGAACATCGGACGCATCGAGATCATCGACCCATTGACGCTGCGCATTGTGACGAAGACGCCGTCACCTGCCTTCGTCGAGCAGATCGGGCTCGTCTATATCGTGTCGCAGCGCGCGACGGCGGGGCACGCGAGCGACGACTACCGTCTGCCCGTCGTCGCAGTCGGCACCGGCCCGTATCGTCTTGCACGCTGGATTCCGGGCGACCGTCTCGAACTCGTGCGCAACGACTATTACTGGAGCAAGCCGCCAAGTTTCGACGCGTGCACCATCCGCTTTGTGTCGAACGACGCCGCACGGTTGTCGGCGTTGCTCTCCGGCTCTGTCGACCTGATCGACAACGTGCCGCCCGTCACGATCGACCGGCTGCGTCACGAACACGACGTGACGCTTTATTCCGGTCCGTCCGCACGGCTCATTTATCTCGCGCTCGATTCGTCTCGCGATGCTTCACCGTTCGTGACCGCCGCGAACGGCTCGACGAGCGCCCGCAATCCGCTGCGCGACGTGCGTGTACGCGAAGCCATCTCGAAGATGATCGATCGCGAAGCGATCACCCGGAACCTGCTCAACGGCGCCGGGCTGCCGGCCGGGCAGATCGTTCCGCCGGGCATGGGGGGCTATGACCCGCAGCTTCAGCCGGATCAGTACGATCCGGTAGGCGCGCGACGCCTGCTTGCCGCAGCCGGCTATCCCTGGGGTTTCGGGTTGACGCTCCATTCGTCAAACGACCGGTTTGCCAGCGACGGCGATCTTGGACAGGCCATAGGGCAGATGCTCGCGCGCGGCGGTCTTGCCGTGAACGACGTCGTCACGCAACCCTACAACGTGTACGCGGGCGCTGCCGCACGGCGGACCTACAGCGCATTCGTCTTCAGTTTCGGCAATACCACTAGCGATTCCGCAATTGCGCTGACCAACGTTCTCGAAAGCTGTTCGCGCGAGGCCGGCACGGGCGCCTTCAACCGTACTCGCTATTCGAACCCGGCGCTCGACCGGTTGTTACGGCAAGCCGCGGCCACTTTCGATCCGGCGCGCCGCGAGCAGTTGCTTCAACAGGCGGCGCGCGCGGGATTCGGCGACTACGGCATCGTGCCGCTCTATTTCCCGGTGGACTACTGGGCAGCACGCAAGGGCGTCATCTTCCATCCGAACAAATCCGAACGCACCTCGCTGCTTTTCATCGAGACTCAGCCATGACCGACGCTTGCTTGCGCACCGGGACACTTCCCGCTCATTCGATGCATATCCCGCTTTGCGACGTCATGGTGCCGATGCGTGACGGCGTGCGTCTTGCCACCGACGTATACTTCCCCGCAGGTTACCGCCCCGGCATCGATGCGCCTTTACCCACGATTCTCGAACGCACACCGTACGGTAAGTCCGATATTTCGCGTTCGGAAATCCATCACGGCGAGCCGCCCGCGAATCGCGCCGATGTGGCGCGCTATTTTGCAGCGCGTGGCTATGCGGTGGTGCTGCAGGACTGCCGAGGCCGTTACAACTCCGAGGGCACATTCACAAAATATGTCGCTGAAGGACCTGATGGCTTCGACACGATCGAATGGATCACGCACCAGCCCTGGTCGAACGGCAAAGTCGGAACGATGGGGTTGTCGTACGCGGCCCACACACAACTCGCGGCCGCCTGCCTGAATCCGCCGGGGCTCGCGTGCATGGTGCTCGACTCCGGCGGCTTCGCGAACGGCTATCACTGCGGCATTCGCCAGGGCGGCGCTTTTGAACTGAAGCAGGCTACGTGGGCATTCAATCGCGCGAAGAACAGTAGCGCGGCAGCCGGGAATCCCCTCGTTGCGGCGGCGTTAAACGCGAGTGATTTGCGTGAGTGGTTTGCGCGGATGCCGTGGCGGCCGGGTCATTCTCCGCTCGCAATGGTGCCGGAATACGAGAACTATCTGTTCGAGCAATGGACCCGCGACGCATTCGACGATTACTGGAAACAGCCAGGCATCTATGCCGAGGGCTACTACGACACCATGACCCGCGTGCCGACGGTGTTGATGTCGAGCTGGTACGACGCGTACGTGCGCAGCACACTCGATAACTTCGCGGCGCTGTCTGGCGCTCCCGGTGCGCCGGCCTATCTGATCATGGGCCCATGGCTGCACGGCGACCGCAACGTTTCGTATAGCGGCGACGTTGAATTCGGCCCCGACGCGGTTATCGAAGGTCAGATTGCGAAAGACTGGCTGGCGTTTCGCGCCGACTGGTTCGACCGCTGGCTGAAACCGCACGACGCGCCGCAGGGGGCGTCGCGGGAATCCGCCGATACCGTTGCACGCATCTTCGTGATGGGCGGCGGCAGTGGCGCGCGCAATTCGCAGGGCCGTATGGAACACGGCGGACGCTGGGTCAACTCATCGCAATGGCCACTGCCCGGCACGCGTTACACCCCGTTTTACCTTGCCGCGGACGGCTCGCTTTGCGCATCGAACGATGCGTTGCATGCGCAGCCTTCAGCGACCTCGTATTCGTTCGATCCATCGAATCCGGTGCCGACGATCGGCGGCGCGCTCACCTCAGGCGCGCCGGTTTTCGAGGGCGGTGCGTTCGACCAGCGCGAAGACCCGCGCTTCTTCGGCACGCGGCACGCCGGTATGCCGCTCTCGGCCCGCCCCGATGTTCTCGTGTTCCAGACGGATGCGCTCGAAGAAGACATCGCGGTAGTCGGACCGATCGTCGTGAAACTATGGATTTCGTCCGACGCGCCCGATACCGATTTCACCGCAAAGCTGATCGACGTCTATCCGCCCAATGCAGATTACCCGCATGGCTACGCGATGAACCTGACCGACGGCATTTTCCGTTGCCGCTTTCACGAATCGTGGAGCGAACCAGGCACGCTCGACAAGGGCCGTGTCTACGCGATTGAAATCGAACCGTTCGCGACGGCCAATCTGTTCGGGCGCGGTCATCGGATCCGGCTCGATGTTTCAAGCAGCAATTTCCCGCATTTCGACGTCAACCCGAATAGCGGCGAGCCACCCGCGCTGGCGCGCACGCCACGCGTCGCGGTGAATCGTGTGCATTTTGGCGCGGGTCAGGCGTCGCATGTCGTGCTGCCGCTCGTCCCAGCGGCATCGCTTCAAACCATGCCGCCGTGCCCGACGGATAGCCGAAAGAACGCCTAGGCACGCCGGGTCTCACCTCATTGCCTGCCTTTGAGGCGTCGCCTTCTGCGCGACGTCCAGGGCTCGTTTTCGCCCGCAAATTTTGCGAATGCCCGAAGCGCCCCGAACCGGTATGACAGCTTCCGGTTCGTCACACGCCGATTTTTTTCTAGCAAGTCCAACTCCAGGAGGAAAAGCACCATGCGCAAACAGACACTTCCGGCGACGCTGATCGTCGTCAGCGGCATCGGCCTGTCGTCCGGCGCGGCACACGCACAGTCGAGCGTCACGCTGTACGGCATCGTCGACGGTGGTTTCACTTACATCAGCAACCAGGGCGGCAAATCGAACTATCAGGCGACCGCCGGCAACGAACAGGGCTCGCGCTGGGGCATGCTCGGCAGCGAAGAGCTCGGCGGCGGCAACCATGCCGTCTTCCGTCTCGAGAACGGCTTCAATCTGATGAACGGTACGGCAAGCGCGAATGGACGTATTTTCGGCCGGCAGGCATGGGTCGGTTTGTCGAGCGATCGCTACGGCACGTTGACGTTCGGCCGTCAGTACAACGCGTCGCAGGATTCACTGGAACCGCTTCAGGTTGCTGCCGATAGCGTTCAGTACGGCACGCATCCGTTCGATGTCGACGACATTAACAATACATTTCGTACCGACAATTCGATCAAGTACGTGACGCCGACTTTCTACGGTCTGCAGATCAACACGATGTATGCGCTGTCGGGCAATCCGGGTAATTTCGCCACGAACCGTTCATACAGCGTCGGCGCAAGCTACGCGAATGGTCCATGGCATCTCGGTGCGGCCTACGTGATGCTCGATCATCCCGCCACCGACACAACCGGCGCGATTCCGTCCGACAACTACTTCACGTTTCTCAAGGGTATCAGCCAGCAGCGCATTTATGGCGCGGGCGGCCTATACGACATCGGCAATGCGAGCGTCGGCTTGATGTACACGAACACGCGCTTCGAATTGACGCCGGCGAGTCAGTACCAGACCTACCAGAACGCTGAAGCGAGCCTGCGCTATCGCATCACGCCCGCCTTGCATGCGGCGTTCGGCGAGACGTACACGAATGTATCGACGAATGGGAAAGTGGACTCATGGCACTACTGGCAAACGACGGCGGCCTTGCAATACTTCCTGTCAAAATCGACTGACGTCTACATCGACCTGCTGTACCAGCGCGCCACGAACGCGGTCGCACAGATTGAGGGCGCATCCGGGCCGTCGAGCAGCCACACCCAATTGATTACCGTCACGGGTATCCGTCACAAGTTCTGACGACCCGGCGAACCCTCGAAAATGACCGATGGGTTCGCTGTTGCGATGTTCAGAAATGGCGCCGCGTGGGCAGACCACCAGTCGGCGCGGAGTCAACGTCGTCGAAAGAGGCCATGAGAGCCGCGTTTCAGGGAGTCAGATTCGAAATCGTGTTCGCGCTCTGCGTGAGCGCCGCGCTGATTGCGACCACCGGGCTGATCGGCGCGCACGGCATGTCGATGCTGAACGACGACCTGCAGCGCATGTATGCCGACAACACCGTACCGATCGCCGATCTCACCACCGTGGAAAGCTCGGCGCTGCGTATTCGCCTCGGTCTGATGCGCATCCCGTCGATGCACAACCCCGCGGATGCCAAGGCGATGATCGCGCGCCTCGCTGCGACACAAGAATCGCTTCATACCGCGTGGCGCGACTACTTTCCGGCGCGCCTCACGCAGTCAGGAGAACGCGATACCGCTTTGCAGATTGATTCCGCAATCGCCGCGTTCGGACCGCAAGCAGCACGGGCTGCCGCGGCGCTGAATGCGGGTAACGCCGCGCTCGCAGGCCCACTTCTCGGAGCACTCGCCGATATGAGACAGGTCATCTATAACGGTGCGGACCAGATTGTCGACATCAATTCCGCGCATGTGCGGCAGACCGCCGACGACGCAGCAGACCGCGCGCGCCGGATGTTGCTTCTGTGCGGCTGTGCTGTCGCAATCGCGCCGTTGATCGCGCGCGGCGGAGGCAGCTACCTGATCCGCGCCATTTCGCAACCGCTGGATGCTTCGATAGCTGTCGCGCACCGGATAGCGGGCGGCTGGCTGGAAAACGGAATCGCGCCCCTTGCCGACGATGAATTTGGCCGGTTAATGCGCGCGCTGACGCAGATTGACGCGCAACTTGCGGACGTGGTGCGGCGGATTCAGATGTCGAGTGAATCGATTTTGACCGCTGCCATTGAAATCTCCGACGGCGGTCGCGATCTGTCTTCGCGTACCGAGGAGCAGGCTGCCTCGCTCGAACAGACCGCCGCCAGCCTCGAGCAACTCGTCGCGACCAACCCCCAGAACGCCGCGCATGCGCGCAAAGCGACGCAGCTGGCCGCCGAAGCGTTGCACGTCTCACACGAAGGCGATGGAGCGACTGCTCGCATGCTGACAACGATGAATGACATCATGGATGGATCCGCGAAAATCTCCGAGATCATGACGCTGATCGAGGCGATCGCGTTCCAGACCAATGTTCTCACGCTGAACGCGGCGGTCAAAGCGGCGCGCGCCGGCGAGCCAGGGCGCGGCTTCGTCGTGGTCGCCGGCGAGGTTCGCACACTCGCGCAGCGTTCGTCCTGGGCGGCGAAGGACATCCGGGAACTGATCCGCAGTTCGTCGTCCATGGTGCAGCTGGGTTCGATGCATATGGAAGTGGTTGGCCAAACCATGGCGAACATCACGCGCGCCATTCGGCTCGTAGCAGATATCAATGCGGCGTTCTCTGGCATCGGAAGAACAGACGCTCGGCATCGAGCAGATCGAGCGTGCCGTGGGCCAACTCGACGATGTGACGCAGCGCAATGCTGCGCTGGTTGGACAGGCGTCTGCGGCAGCGCAAACACTCGAAGAACAGGCTGGTCAGCAGCGGCAAATGCTGAGCGCGTTCCGGTTTCGTAGTCAGACAATGGCGTGAGGGACTGCGTGCCGGCACGCAGGAGCTTCGGTCGAATTCACACGAGAAGCGTGCGACGAGTTCATTGCTTCAGTCTACGGAAGTTTGAGGATGGTGCCAGAATGTGAATTGCACGCAAAACGTCGGCGTTGTTGTCAGCCGCTCGAACGACCCGTGGGTGAGGCGTTCACACGGCGCTACTGGGTCCCGGCGCCGTATGCATTCCAAGAGGACCGGGTGGCCTCAATACGATTCCGAGCGCCTTCGACGGGCTAGGGTCCGGAAAACGCAGAACGCCGCTACTGTTCAAGGCCGGACACATCAGCGAAGTCATAAAAATAGAGCTGCCCGCAACAATTAAGGTTTTTTGCCTTCCGAAACTTGTCACCGTCACTTCGCCGTTCGCCAGGCGGCCCGGCACTGATTGGTTGCTTGCTCTACGTGCCAATGTCCATCTGGTCTGCGAAATAGCCGTCGCCGGGCTTTGCGGTTACCGTGTGTTTCAAGCGCGCCATGTTCAGGAAATTTTTTAACGCGATCCTCGTTTTCAAAGACCGCGGGATAGTTGGCCAGCGGGTTATCTTGATCCGCCCCAGCACGACCATTGAAATTTTCTTTCCGCTCGCCCTGACACAAGTCGTGTCAGGGGGCGATGCATCGTGAGTTTTCTTCAGCTGTACGACATGCGCCGCCAAACGCGGCCGACGATGAGCCGCCGGGAGCGATGCGCCGTCAATCCTGCCACATCGGACAGCAGTCGACCCGTTCCGGCCGGTCGACGCTCGCCGCCCGACGGGCAGATGTCAGGACCGCAGCGGCTGCGAGGTGCCGACTTTCCGGAAAGCGCGGACAGCAACTCTCGGCCGGACTCAAACGGGGCGAAAAGGTCGAATCTGGTTTGAGAAACGCCAAACCTCAAATTCAGTTTGTGGCGGTCTTTCTCACGCTCCAATCATCCCAGGGCGGACCGTTGCCGAACGCTTCGACAAGGTAATCGACGAAACGCCGCACTTTTAACGGGATCCGGTGGGCGCTCGGATAGACCGTCTGCACTACCAGCTCGGTGGTGCGGTATGTCGGCAGCAGTGCGACGAGTTCCCCATTCCGCAGATGCTCCCCAAAGACGAATGTCGGGCCGTACGCAATACCGGCGCCGGCGAGCGCGGCCGACAGCAGCATCTGCATGTTGTTGGCCGACACCGGCACGGGTCCTTCGATAACATGTGCACGGCCCTTCGCATCGAACAACGTCCAGTCCCCGGCGGATACCGCTTCGCTGAACGCGAGCCTCGGCGCCTGAAGCAGATCGCGCGGCTTGCGCGGTGTTCCATGCCGATCGACGTACGCTCGCGATGCGCATATAACCATCCGGCACGGGGCGATCCGGCGTGTGACCAGCGCCGAATCGTCCAGTCGCCCGATCCGGATAGCGACGTCGATGCCCGCATCGAGCAGATCGACGTAACGATCCGCCAGCACGACCTCGACATTCACCTGCGGATGATCTTGGACGTAGCGCGCAACGACTTGCCCGAGATGCATCGCACCGAATGTGACGGGTGCAGCGACCCGCAGGACGCCCCGGGCCGTGCCGTGTGAATCGCTGGCCTCCCGGTTGGCTTCGTCGTATGCCTCGAGAATCTGCTTGCAGCGCTCGTAGTAAGCTTGGCCCGTGTCCGTCAGGCTCAGGCGCCGCGTCGTGCGCTGAAGCAGTCGCGCATTCAGCCGTGCCTCGAGCTCACTTACATGCTTGCCCGCCATCGCGGGCGAAATTCCAAAACGCCGCGCGGCCGCCGCGAAGCTGCCTTCTTCCACGGACACAACGAACACGCCAAGACTAGTCAGTCGATCCATATCGCCACCTGATTCGATACTGCGATTATCGACTGTCGCCAATATTCGAGCAATTATCAAATCACATGCACGGCTCTACGATGTTCGTTCCGATCAGTGAGGAGCAGCAAATGGACATCGAAACGAACGGTACACGGATTCACGTCACGCAGCGAGGCAGCGGAAAGCTTGCGCTGGTCTTCCTTCACTACTATGGCGGATCGTCGCGCACATGGGAAAAGGTTACGACGGCGCTGCCGGACCGATACCGCGTCGTGGCCACGGACCATCGCGGCTGGGGCGACTCCGATGCACCCACGCATGGCTATCGTATTGAGGACCTGGCGAACGACGCTGCGGGCGTGATCGAGGCGCTGGGTTTGAAGCGCTTCGTGCTTGTCGGCCATTCGATGGGCGGCAAGGTCGCGCAACTCATTGCGTCGCGGCGGCCAGAGGGACTCGAAGGTCTGGTGCTAGTCGCTCCGTCGCCGCCCTCGCCCACGCTTCTCTCGGAAGAGGAACGCGCGACATTGAGGGGCGCTTACCAGTCACGCGGATCGGTCGAATTCGTGATCGACAACGTTCTCACCGCGAGACCGATCGATGCCGCGTGCCGCGAAAAGGTCATCGAAGACAGCCTGAAGGCCGCACCGCAAGCGAAGGCTGCGTGGCCCGAGATCGCGATGTGCGAGGATATCTCCGCAGCGGTGACGTCCATCGTCGTGCCGACCATCGTCATCTCGGGAGAGCGGGATCAGGTGGACCGGGTCGCGACGTTGCAGGCTGAACTGTTGCCTCGCATTCCGCATGCGGCGATGCATATCCTTCCCGGCATCGGACACTTGTCGCCACTCGAAGCACCAGCGGAGGTTGCGCAACATATCGCAAGTTTTGTCGCTGCGATTGAAGACTAGTCTGTAGTGTGCAACGCACCTGCGGACGTCCCGACCGCCTTCGACGCCGCGATGAACGCAAACGATCTCGATGCATTGCTCCGCGTATTTAGCAATAACGCCATTATGCGAATGACGAACGGCGACCTCGCGGGAAGCCCCAACGCCGTCAGTCGGGAGCGAATGAACCCTCTTCCAGAAAGGGGACAACTGCTTTATCGCTGGGGCGGGAACATATGTGAATCATATCGGCCGACCGCGTCCCGCGTGGATTGTGATATACGCCACTTGCAAAAAAGTCACCTCGATCACGTTTCGCCCTATCTGGACGTGTCCGACCGCGAACAGCGAAAGGATGTGGCCGCGATCGACCTTGGCGAGTAGGCCTCACGGGCGAGGAGGCCCTCAAATTCGAGCGCTGGGGGCCAATAACCTTGATACCGAAACCTTGCACTTCTCGCCGCATGATATATGATATGTATATCATGAAACGGAGGTAAAAATGAGCCGAATCTTGGTCGACCTGCCTGATTCGCAGGTCGATGACCTGGCGGTTATTGTGGAAGCGGAGCAGCGCCCTCGTGCCGCGGTTATTCGCGACGCGATTGAGGCATACATCGCACAGCGCAAGCGCACGCTTGGCACGGATGTATTCGGATTGTGGAAGAACAAGAAGGTCGATGGTCTGACCTACCAGCAGGAGCTTCGCTCGGAATGGTGAAGGCGTTGTTTGACACAAATATCCTCGTCGACTACCTCAGCGGCATAAGCGCTGCGAAGAAGGAACTGGCGCGCTATGAATATCGCGCAATCAGCACGATTACGTGGATGGAAGTTGTTGTTGGCGCGTCCCACGAGGACGAGGAACCGATTCGGGCATGGCTTGGCTCATTTGACGTTATCGCGGTCGACAATGCCATTGCGAGTCGCGCGGTTGAAATCCGTAGGGCAAGGCGGGTCCGACTGCCCGACGCCATCATTTGGGCGACGGCCCAAGTGCATTCACTTCTGCTGGTTTCGCGCAACACAAAGGATTTTCCGGCAGACGAGCCGGGTGTCCGGCTTCCATACAAGGTTTAGTAGGGAAACGGAGAACACGACGATGGATGCCATGGCGATCATTGATGATGCGCGTCGCTACCGCGAGCGGGAGGCGCTTGTTGGCAAGGGCGGCGTCGTTGTTTTTTCAAGGTGAAGTTCAAGGCTGGGCGAACCAACTGCGCAACCCCTCACCATTGGCAACCCGGCTGCATCGCGGTCGATGAGCAAGGTCGCACGTGTACGGCGATCGCGGGTAGCGAGCACGATGGCGCGCTGATGTGGCTCGCGAATCACGAACTGTAGAGAACCAACCAGATTGACGTTTCTCGCCTCAATCACTGTGAAAATTTTGAGTGCCCTGTACAAGCTGCAACTACGTGACGACAACAGCAACGTATTCTTCTTTTTTATGCCGATGACTGGATAAGCGTCGAGACGTTCGGTGAATTGGTGAAGGTCACTGAGGCGACCGCCGGTTATCAGCGCTTCTCCGCCGAGGCGGCGCTCGTCGTCTACAACTCCGAGAGCACCGTGGGTAGCTCCAACGGACAGCCGATCGTGGTGGGCTTTGCCAGACCATGGCCTTGGCCGTGAGCGCAATGTAATGATCCAAAATCTCTCCGCGCCATTGGTGGCGCGCGCATCCCCTGTTAAGCCTATTTTTAACACATTGCCGATGGTGGTCTAAAGGACAGTGCCGCACTGCTCGTGACGGCCTACATAGACCTTCAATCACGAAACGCTGCTCACGAATTAAGCACCCACTGGCGACCGCGTGTCGCACTGCACACAAGGGTAAAACGTTTATAGTGGCTGGGTTGGGGTCGCCCCTCTTTTTGCAGTGCGGTCCAGATCGCCGAGCGCCATCGGACCCCGTGTGCGGCCTTGCCGGTTGTCGACAGTCACGACGCCGAAGTGATTCGGCCCCTGTCAGCTTCGTCAGTATTCCCTCCACCTCGAAAGGAAGTCCCAGTGAAATACCTTCCCCGCATCGCCGCATCTGCTGCTCTCGTCGTCGTCGCCTTTGCTGCTGTCACGTTCGCCCAGATCAAGTTCGCGCCGGATTCCGCCGACAACAACCCGGTCGCCCGGATCGTCCTCAACGTCGAGTCGCAACTGAACGGCTGACCCCCCGCCAAAGAAAGGTGTCGTCGTCCTCGGAGCTCTCGCGCTAGTCGCCACCCGTCCCCCGACACCACGCACACTGCTGGGACGCAGTGCAAACTCATGTTTGAGCGTTTCCAATCCCTGGTCGCACGGCGGATTGCTGCACGGAAAGAACGTCTGCATTTCTCCCCCTGAGCGTCCACCGAAGCACCCGCGCACACGATTGAAAAGCCCGTCGCCATCTACATGGGATGTGCAGCGGGCTGCACGGATCGTACTGAACATCGACTCGTAGAACGGCTAACACCACGTGTTTTTTGTCGACGTCCCGGAAGCCGCCAGCGCCCATGCGCGCAACGAGATTATCCGAGGATTGCACTCTCCCACACCGAAACGCCTGACGCCTTGCTCCTGAAGTGCAACGCTCAGCCATGCGGGAATATCGAGATTCGTTGTCTGTGAAACTTCACTCATTAGCGTCTTCCGTACAATGCCTTCGGGCAGGCTCGACAAGCGCATCTCCCGCTCTCGAAGAAACGAAAGTGTCAACGATCACGCGCTGCCGTCGAGCGCCCGCTTTGGTCGCTCAGAGCCCCATGCCAACGGCGGACGATCGCCTCAGGTACGGGCCTTCATGCGAGAGGGCATGCATCGACCCGTTGCCGTCATCTGCCCAACCCCGGTCGATGTCTGCAAGGCGACCCAGATTGTGTGGAAACTGGTTTTTCGCGGCTATGCGAGCGATTGCCGATCAGGTCAATCTCGTTCGGCCCAGACAGCTTGCGCCGATCGACAGTCGCGTGCGCAACAAAGCCCCTCAGGGCTTTAGCTTTCGACCATCTTCATAGCCTTCAATGTTCCCTGAACGCCGAGTATGTTCATGACCCGTTTGAGGTTGTAAGCCAACACCTGAAGGCTCATCTCCGTACTCACCCGCCTGAGCGTCCTGGTCAGGAAGTGTGCGGGGCCCATCCAGTGCTTGAGCGTGCCGAAGACGTGCTCAACGGTACTTCTGCGGATGGTCATGGCGTCAGGTTTGCGGTCGAGCCGACGCTGCATCACTTCAAGCACATTCTCGTGCTCCCATCGCCGAATTCGACGATAGTCAGACGGTGAACATCGTTCCTTGAGGTGGCAACGTGGGCACGCGCTGGGCCAGTAGACTCGCAGATTCAGGTCATGCTCGACAGTCGTGAATCGATGGATCGCCCGCTCGCCAGCAGGGCATCGATACGTGTCGCTTTTCGCTACGTAGATAAAGTCGGCCTTCGTAAACAGACCTTTTTTCCGGGATGCCGACGTGAGCGGTTTGGGAACATACGCGCTGATGCCATTCAGATCGCATGCCCTTATCTCCGGCCCGCTGAAGTAACCGCGGTCCGCAACAACCTTCAGCTTCGATCTGCCCATCGCGCGCTTCGCGGATATCGCCATTTTGCTGAGTTGTCCATGATCGTTGCCGACATTCGTTACTTCGTGTTCAACGATCAGATGATGTTTCGTATCAACTGCTGCCTGGACGTTGTAGCCCACTATGCCGGAGCCTCTTCCACTCGTTGCCATCGAGCGTGCGTCCGGATCCGTCAGCGACAACTGCCTGTCCGGCTGCTCTTCCAGTTGCCTGCCGATCTGCTTGAGCTCACGCATCTGCTGGCGCAGCACGGCGATCTTCTCGTAGAGCCTGACCGTCTTTACATCGAACCCGGTAGGACTGGTGCGGTCTGCACTTTCAATCAGATCGAGATATCGCTGCACGCTTTCCTCGATCTGCTTCTGGCGCTTGTCGATCTTGCTTGCCGTGTAGTTCCTGTCGCGGGTGTTCGACGCCTTGAACTTGCTACCGTCGATAGCCACCATGTCACTGGATAGCAGCTTGAGCCCGCGACACAGTTCGACGAAACGCCGGCAGACGTTGCGGATCGCGGCGCCGCTGTCACGGCGGAAGTCCGCGATCGTCTTGAAGTCCGGAGCAAGCCGTCCTGTCAGCCACATCAGCTCAACATTGCGTTGGCATTCGCGCTCAAGTCTTCGGCTCGACGGTATCCGGTTCAGATAGCCGTAGATATAGATCTTCAGCATCACGCCAGGATGGTAAGACGGCCGGCCCGTGAGCGCCGGTGTAGTACCGTTGAAACCGAGCTCTGCGAGATCAAGTTCGTCAACGAAGGCATCGATTACTCTTACCGGATTGTCCTGCCCGACGTAGTCATCGACACATTCGGGAAGTAGTGCGACCTGCTTGCGGTCATCGCCTTCAACGAATCGCTTCATGAGTCACCCGGTCTCAGCGCGTTGATTCAGTTTAGGCGATCAATGCGTTTTCACACAGGCTGGACCCTGAACGGCCTTCCGCTTCGCCAGAAAGCAGTCGTTAGAAGGCGTACATCGACAACCTACTCAAGCGTTGTTCCGGCCAAACTCTCGATTGAAGAGTTAGTCGAAATCTATCCTAAAGGCGCACTCGTCTTCGTACTGCAGCCTTAAATCGATCAGGACTGAATTCGACAGAGCATTTGTCAACGCAACCTTCAGTTCCGGGGCAACGCCGTCCAGGTGAAAGGAGAACCCCCACCGCAGCGACGCGTTGACCCAAGACACAAACAGGTCTTCGCTGCTTGTGCTCCAAAACTGAACGTTATTCACCGTCGCGGTAGCGGCTTCATTGATGATCCTGTCGCGAGATATAGCGATCTGTTCGCCGTCATCACTCCACTGCGTTACTCGCCCATTCTCTGGATTGGCGAGCACAAATCCAAGAGGCTGGAGCAACGCTTCGACAAAGCGAAAAACGTCCGGAAATGGACCTTTCAGCAGTACCGTCAATATAGGCTTCGCCATGGCGCTTACGAACTCCAGTCTTAGTTGATCGTGGCAGGTGTTATAACAGCTAGGTCGCGTGACAATCCTCCGGCGTGGCGATTGTTGACGGTTCTTTCAAAGATGACCACTGACCGTTCATGGCCGGCCGCTGCCCGATGCGTCGGCACTCGACGACGTCCAGCGGTTTCGCAAATGCACTGAAAGCCGGATAGAAACGCTTTCTACCGGTCCGGGCTTACTGGGCTTCCGTGTAATCCAGTATCTGATTGACAAATCGCGAGCGCCTGCCTCTCACTTGCAACACCCTCCGGGTCCCAGTCGCTTCCTGTTCAGAGCGGGATACGCACATCTGGAACCGATCAGTCGGGTTGCCGATTCTGACAATCGTTAAGCCATAGCAGGTGCGCTTGCCTCGTTCGGTGAATTTGCCCGCAACCTCGTAAGCTGCGGCGTACGGAACGCCGACGACCTGATTCATCACGTTTGCAAACGCTTCCCCTCCTAATGCGACCAGGATAACTGCTGCAATTATCCCGGTCGTCCAAGATTCTGCCGTTCCCATTTGGCGCTCCTCCGATGCATTGCGTGGTTTGTACCAGGAACCAACGAGCGCCTTATGGCGTCGCCATGCGATGAATATCCCAGTGGGAATTGCTATTGGCGCGATCCAGCGCCAGTATTCCTGCTGAATCTGGACCGCCGGGCCGGCAAACGACGATCCCCAGGCGAGGACAATGCACGCAGCCAAAATCAATAGGACGATACTAAGGGCGCTGCGATCGGTCGCTGCTGCCGCAGAATTCTCTATGTTCATTGGTTTTTCTAACCGCCGTTGCTTTACCCCGAAATGCGTTGCCTGTCGCAGAGCGTCGCTGACGCCTGAAGCGGGCGCAACCCTGATTGCCGACGATTCGCACCGACATGCCAAACGACCGTATATGGACTCCTCCTCGTTTGCAAACATGTCGCCCCTTGAGCCTGAGTGTCGATCGCTCACGTATATCCGGTCTCGTACAGTTATGCCTCAATGAGGCAAGGACCCTGATGGGCTATTCGCGCGCTGACTCCCAATCGGTTGTACGGGCTCTAAGCCTCGGTCATTCGCGGGTTTGATCAGCGCCGGTTCGACCTGTTGGCCATCGTGCGGCTTGTTTTGCAATCGTTGAGAAAGGTGCTGCTGGGTACTCACAACTTCAACATGCTGAACGTTCCGGTTGATAGTCCGTTCCCCGCGTGATCATCGCCCAGGCGATGCGGGCAGTCTTGTTTGCAAGGGCTACGGCGGCCACGTTTGGATGTCGCTTGCCGGCGATACACATGACCCACACGCTGAGTGCGTCGGTGCGTCGTCTGGCCATCTGGATCATCGCCCGTGCACCGTGAATTAGCAGACAACGCACATAGGCATCGCCACGCTTACTTATCCCGAGCAGCCGCTCCTTGCCCCCTGAACTGTTTTGTTTTGGCGTCAGCCCGAGCGACGCAGCCATCTGCCGGCCATTAGCAAACTGTTTGGCATTGCCCACGGTTGCAATCAACGCCGTCGCCACCATCGGACCAACGCCACGCAGTTGCTGCAAACGCCTGGCAACTGGATCGGATGCAGCAATTTCCATAATTTCACGGTCCAGCTCGTGAATGCGGTCGTCCAGCGAACGCAGATCCTCCCAAAGGCCTACAAGCAGACGCCGGAAACGATCGCTCAGACCGCAGTTAATGTCTTCCAGCCAAACCGGAACCGCACGACGCAACTGAGCAATCTCCCTTGGCGCCACGACACCGTACTCGGACGTCAGGCCGCGGATCTGGTTCGCCTTGGCGTTACGCTGCTCCATCAATCCTGAGCGGACGCGGTGAACGGCCTGCACATCTTGCTGCTCGATCGTTTTAATCGCGACAAACCGCATGGCCGGCCGGCTCATCGCTTCACAAATTGCCTCGGCATCGTTCGCGTCGTTCTTGTTACTTTTGACATATGGCTTCACAAACTGCGGGGCAATCAGTTTCACCGTATATCCGAGCGCCCGCAGGCGCCTAGCCCAATGGTGCGCGCTGCCGCAAGCCTCCATGCCGATCTCAGCATGCAGAGGAACAGTCTGCTGCAAGACCTCGAGCCATTCCGAACGGCTCAGCTTGCGGCGCCATACCGCCTTCTCGCTTCGATCGATTCCATGAACCTGGAAGACGTTTTTGGCGAGATCAATTCCGACGCGAATCATGTCCATTTCGGGTTCCTCCTCGTTGACCAGTCGAACATGTCGCTAATCATGCGCCACGTCTGAGTCGGGTGAGGAGGAGTCCATCCCATTGGTTGTGGCCGCACTGCGTCCTACGAACGAGCCCTAGAGCGCCTCTGCGCGCTTTCCGCCGACATGCAGGGCGATCACGCCGACCGCCATGGCGACAAGGGCGCGCGAGAACCAGATCCTAAACGGCGTCGGCAGATCGAAAACGTCGAATGCTTGAATCAGGCTATGAAGTCCGAAACAGATCGACGCGATGCCCAGCGCGAGCAGGAAGACGACAAGCATCTCGGGCGCTGACCGACGACGCACATCATTTATTTCCTCTGGAGCCTTTGCTGTCGCAGATGGCTCGTGACGCGGCCTGCAAACCTGCCTCATATACTTAGCTTCCGCAACTGCGGGCCGCGACTGATAGGGGAACCGCTCGTGTCATCCGTACGCCTGCCGACTTGAACAAACTGTGCCATGAGGCACAGCACAAAGCAGAGAATCATCACGCACCGGACCGTCGAGAAGAATGCACTCTTCCCTGGCACGACGATGTTCACGACGGCTACCCTGTTGTGGGCGACGACGCCTTGCGCGACGGTGGATCGTGAACTCTGCCCCTCCAGTGCAGCGGGAATGCCCTGGATGAAACGAGTGATGGCAAGCGCACCGACGAATGCGCTAGCCACATGCAAATAGATCAACCAGGACGGCTGCGGATGTTCCGGACTGTCGAGTACCAGGTTCAGGCATGCCACGATACCGGCACACGGTGCGCTCAAGGCGAACGCCAGCAGCCATGATTTGAATCGCTGGGTCATAAGCTTCAATGAAGGGACGCTCGACTTTAATATCGGCAAACTGTCGAAATTCTTGAGTGATCCACACGCTGCACGCGACGCTTCCGGCCGATGCACGACTAGTAGTTCAATCGCCGGACGTGGAACGCGCGATCAACAACGCGTGCAAATCTCGCAGCAATTTAGACAGCGAAGTCGAGCGTCCCAAATTGGCCGGCTGCCGCCCGAGGCGGTTGGCCGGACCCGAGGCAAAACGGTCCTCTTTCTTTTTCTGCCGCGTGCGGGCAAAAGCCGTGTCTTCGGCCCCGCAGCCAAGTACCGTTGGACGGAGGTCCAGCGTGACGCGGTGCGAACTCGTCGGCGCAGCGAATACAACCAGTTAAAGTTTTGCGCGGCCATGCCGTAGTCAGCATAGAGAGTGGACAGGCGTACGCCCCCTCAGCCTGCGCGCTAAAGGATATATCGCTCTGGCCACCCGCATCCAACGCGGCAATACGATTCCCGACCTCCAATTACATGATTACCAAGGCCTATGCTTCCGCGGAACGCTCGCTATTGCGATCTGTGGCGACGTGCTTCCTGTTATTTTCCGCAGCGTCGACGTTTCTCACGATGTATCGTGTATACATCGTGACTCACTCGGCGATGTCCTCGCTCATTCCCACATCTCGCCTTTCGCCCGCTGTCCAGTGGCTTTGGCTAACCGGGGCAGCGATAGGCAACGTGGTCACTGCCGGCACACTTACGCGGGGCTGGTCACGAGCTAGGGAGTTGCTTGTCGCCGTGACTCTGCTGAACGCCGTGATAGGCATCCTGACATCCACGGCGTCGCTCGGCGCAACATTGTGGGTGTCGACTGTTTCATTCGTCCCCGTAGCTTTAGTTGCGGTTTCGCGGGCCGACACCATCTCAGTAAATCCGGACACTTCGGTTGGACAGATGAGTTTCCGACACGTGGTAGGCAGAGTGTTATATGGCTTCGCCGCATTCGTCATGTTCGTGACACTGACCTCTCTGTTCAATGGTCAAGCCCCCGTGCACGCAACTGACACGCAGGCTGGCGCCGGCCTCTTCATCGCGTTTGGTTTATCACTCATGCTGATTGGCGGCGCAGTCATCGGACGGGTCATGGTGGCAATTCGCGAGGCCGGGCTCCTGCTTGTCTCCCTTGCATCATACCTGGTTGTATTTTGTACTTGGAGCTACGTCGCCCTTCGGTTGTATTTTCCACGATATCGATGGCATTTCTATTGGGACGAAACATTGTTGTGGCTCATTGTGCTGGGTATGGCCGGGTTTGCGTCATTGGCATTCTCGGAACGTAGACCGGCGGCATGATTTTGCACAGACCGCCCGGGACGAGACCGAAGGTTTTAGACGGCAACGTACCGGGCGCATCGGCACGCGAAGATCTGTTCGGGGGCGAAGATGACCTTTGAACGCCTGCACGAAAACACGGGCCCAACGACCGTAGTTGGCCGCGAATCGCCTAAGGTCTTGCGTCGCTCCGCGCTTCTACGGTGATACAGAAGTGCAGTCGGTCCGTCCTTTTTTGGATACGTTTCCGTCCACTCCAGTGCGGCAGCACGGATTGTCTGGCGGCAGAAGTCGGCAGCATCCAGCACCGAAAGATCCTCTAGACTCGTCGTCCCCTGCGGTGCATTGCCGTGGCCAACCCGGCCATCGGGAGACTGAACCCACCCTTCCCAACCCAGAATGTGAATCCGATTAGTCGCACACCAATCGACCGCGGCTATAGCCGCGTCGAGCGGAAGGACGATCTCTCTACGTGAAATTGAGCGACGCGCGATCTCGGGCGGCAGAATTTCCAACTGCGGCATTTAACACACCAACAAGGTCCGAAATAGCGAAATTGTCGGTAATCTTTCCACGAATGTCGAGCGTCCGCTCATAGCCGGGCAGCGACCCGCCGCTGTCCGGCCTACGTCCCTCACACGTCGGTTTGCTCAGCCATCTCGAGCGCATTATCGACCTCAATTCCAAGGTATCGAACCGCGCTCTCCAGCTTCGTGTGTCCGAGCAGTAGCTGTACTGCCCTCAGATTTTTCGTGCGACGGTAAATCAGCGCAGCCTTGGTCCGGCGCATCGTATGCGTTCCGTAAGCTGCATCATCCAGTCCGATCGCTCGTATCCCGCGATGGACCGGTCGAGCGTATTGTCGGGTCGACAGGTGCAGTGAGTCGTGGATGCGACTCGGAAACAGATAGTCGCCACCCGAAAGCGCGGCGGCTTGCATCCACGCCTCCACGCCTCCACGCCTCCACGCCTCCACGCCTCCACGCTCGTACGTGTCTGCTCGGTGATCTCGAACTGCACCGGCCGCTGCGTCGTCTGCTGCATGATCGTCGCCCGCGCCGCGACGCGCGAGCCCAGGCATATGTCCGAGACCCGCAACCGCGTGAGATCGCACGCTCGTAGCTTGCTGTCGATCGCAAGGTTGAACAGTGCCAGATCTCGCGTCTTTCCGGCGAGCTGTAAGCGGATACGAATCGCCCAGATCTCTCTAAGCTTAAGTGGTGGCTTCTGGCCTGTCAGTTTCCCCTTGTTCCATGGTACGCGCCGCGCGCTGCCTACCCTAATGGCTTCCATGACGACTCTCCTTTCGACGGAAGGAGATTCAGTCTGCGCCGCTCCCATACGGCCATTCGCGAACGAATGCACAATGAGAGCACGCACCCTTAGACGCGCGGGAAACGGTATTCTTCGAAAAAGTGACCGGTTCCCATGGGCAGGTGGAGCAGACGCGCGCGATATTCCACATCAATGCTGCGCTGGACGATCAGATCACCGTTGGTATCGATCCGCAAAGTATCTTCTGTTGTCACGTGATTCGGCCCATAGTCGGATCGTCTTTCTTCCGGTGCGAAAGTCGGATGCATCACACCACTTTCGCAAGCGACATGCTGCACGTTTAAGAGGCCGGTTCGATACTCGCCGATCTTGACGTCGCCATAGAACGTGGCGACGACGTACTGATTCTCTCCCGACTGCGTGACGGTGGCGTAGTCGGGGGGCGTGACGACGTGGTGATCGTCTCTCTTGTAACGGCCGACCATTGCACTCCATGCATCTACGTCGCCGATAGGAAAAACGGAGTAGATCGGCAGTCTCGCGCCGATCTGTTGGGTTGGATCCCCGCGCGCCATGCGCCCAGCACCTGCGTACCGGCCACTTAAATCGGGACATGCAGCCAGCGAGGCATTCGTCAAAGAGTGCGACTGAACGGCAGCCGACGTGTGCCGCGCGCACCCTCCGGCATATAGGAGTAATAGGATCGACATGGCAGGAAGCGCTTGCTTCATCTGCAGCCTTTATTCGAGTGTGCAATCATGGGTGTGACGAAGATGTGGGCACTAAATCAAAGGCTACGTCGCTGGCTGTGCTCAACGATAACGTGATCGGCCGCCCGGCCGGAACAACGTATTCCCGGATCATGTCCTTGAAATGCAGACCTTCGATCCGCATCCATGGTCGCGGACTCTGTGGCATGCCAATCACAACGCTGCGTGACGAGTATTTGTAGCGCGCCCAGAAGCCATCGTCGACGCTGACCCGCTGCGGGTCGCTCTCCCACCCATCGGAGTAACGTGCACCTACTCTGAGCGAAGCAGCCGGCAGGTCATTGCCCGATACGTACACGAGCCGAAATTCGAGGATCGTAGTCTGGAGTCGCCGTTGCTACGTGATGCGTTGGCGTGCATCCGACGCAGAGGGCATCGAACCTTACTTTCCCGGATTGAAGATCGATTATGGCTTTACTCCCGGTATCTTGCTGACAAACGGAATCGCTCTCACTCGTTCTGGCTAGCCCGCGGACGGGTTGTCGTACACGGCACCCGCATTAGCGACATTCACGGTCGCAGTCGAATCCGGTGTTATCGAGTTGCCTTTGACACCCGCCGGCCACAACATATCGGCCATCTGTTGTATGGTGCACTGGCCATTGATCGAGCCTGCCAGCTTCCTAGCAAGGGCCTCCTTCTTGCCAGTAAGCTGGCTGTTGTACATGTTAGTCATCCTTGCGCCCGAATCTCGCGCGGAGCGGAAATTTGTCCGGCCAAAACCAGTTACCAAGCACGATAAAAAAGGAAACTAGGCCAGCCAGTAGCACAAGTTCTCCGAGCAAAGACAACACATCGCGGAACGAAAGAGCAGCCAAGTGAGGCCACGGGTGGCCGCCCAAATAGTGGCCCGCGGCGATTTTTAGCGGCAGTAACAAAAGGACCGCGATAGAAGTCACGCTTGTTAGAAGACACCAGATGGTCGAACGTTTTCGCACAGATCTATTTCCTCTCTGTCTTCGACGGGGAAACATAATTCTGCATAGCACCACTTCCCCAGTTAAGGAGTTCTGATGCACGGAAGCTCATCGATCGGATCATCCATGCGACGAAGAAGCAAATCTTCGTCGCCACGGATAGCAGCATTATCTGTACGCGCTTGAACCTGCGTAAGGCAATCATTCTCAGCGAGACTGAGCCAGGAAGTCTAGGCTCACTCGACAAGGACGGTGTGCACGTCATCTCGGTTGATGGTACCAGCTTCAAACGCTATTTCGATCTCGCCAAGATTCTGAAGATCAGGGTGGCGGCGATCCGTGACAACGACGGGGCGTATCTGAAGACCTGCGTTGACACTACGCCAACTATAACGAGCCCACGATCAAAATATCTTTCGCCCCGGACGATAAGCGGTCCACCTTCGAAATTTGCATGTACGAGGACAACACAGTCGCTTGCGAAGACGCCTTATCAGGGTGTGAGGCTCCGGAACTCCCAGAGCCTCATTCTTTTGTCGGAATCCACACTTCAAAGATCGTCTCCAAGCAGCCCGTCGATCCAACCAAACTGCTACGGCGGCTTTCAAGAGCTACAGCGAATCCAAATGTCGCTTGGTGGCTGCATTGAAGCTTATCACCCGCGGCGGAAAGAAATGAATTTCGTTCTTGACATTGGTTGCGCTCGTAAGTTTGTAGTTGAGGATGCAAGCCTGCGCGCGTTGAGCCCGGAATCCTAGGCTCACGTAATTACAGATCAAAGTACTCCCCCAGTTTGGGCAAATTGCTGCTTCAGATCAGGCAATACCGAAACGAGCTTACCGACTTCCTGCATACGCTTCGGAGCCATCGTTTCGAATTCATCGCTGCAATACCGCTCAACAAAGTCGAAATTGCCCAAAATTATCGCTGCGAGGCAATGAATGATTCCATCGGTTTCCTCGTAGAAAGAGCCCATTTGTCCGGAATTACCGATGCCCTTGTCCATCCATTGGTAACTGGCAGGCAGATGGCGAAGCAGGCTTTCCTCGCTGCTCAGATCAAAGTATTTCTCAATGTAACTCTGGCCATCAGTCAACACGCCTTCCAGATAAGTAGACGCCTCGGCCCGGACGATAAAACTGTCAGGCCAGCACTTTGCGCCCCCGTCGGCCGTTGTGATAGGCACTTTCTGAGGATAGATACGCTTGACACTTCGGACTCCGCGGTACTTCTCGGACTCCAGTTGAAACTTCACCGATAGCGTCCAGAACGGCTCGCGTCCGAACAGCTTTTTGTAAAGACGAACGATCTTCCTGTTCTTTATGCCTGCAACCGGAGAGACTGAACAGCTCGGCTCGGTGTTGAACACGAAGCCCGGACTAATTAGCAGGTCGGTGTGCTTCAACGCCCTGTTCACGAATTCACCTGACGCCGCGAATTTCCAAGGGTGGAAATTCGCGGCGATTTGGTGGCAGATTTCGAATATTTCGTTTTTGAAAGTCATTATGTTTTGGGTCGAATGATTACGACTTGCGTGGGGGCAACCGTGCCGTCTACATTTGCGTTCGCTGCGTTCCTGCCAGCTCCTGTTGCATTGCCCAGTTGGCTGGCGGGATAGACCGTTGCCTGGTTCGGAGTCAAGTCACCAGCACCTGTCTTAATCTCGACAATAACTCTACCAGCAGAATTGAGAGGAATCGACGTCAATTGATTTCCCTGGAGGTCATTTGCCACGTAGCCGGGCGGCACGTCTAACGTGCCATTCGGCGTGCCAGTTACGACCTGATCGGCGCGCGCTCGCACGGTTGATCCGGTTGCGCCGACGGCGTCCAACGTGACTTCTGGCTGAACCGATGCGCCTTGACCCGTGAAATTGTCTGCCACCTCTGCTGCGGCGTTATTATGAGCCGCTCTCGAATTGGCGAGAGTCTGCCCTAGGGAATTCGGACTTCCTCCACTGCTGCCTGAGGCCGACGTCCCCGTGCTACTTCCCGGCGAGTTCCCCTCCGATAGTAGCGCATCGACGCCAGTTCCGATCGCTGATCCGATGCGACCGCCGATTTTTGCTCCGCTCGCCACCTCTGCAGCAGTCCACGGCACATTTCCGCCGACCGTTACTTCGTCAGCGAGCAAAGAGGCGAGGAAGGCTCCCGCGCCACCGGCAAGTGTTCCTAGTAAGCCGAGTTTCTTGCCGCACCCTTGCGGATCACTACTACCGCAAGTATTGTTAAGGGTTTCATTCCCGGCTGCGTTCGCGGCTGCGTCGGCGTTCTGACCAAGCGCCGCGGCAACTCCGCCCCCAGCTAACATCGACAACGACGTGATGAGCGCCAGTTGAGCCGAGTTGGGATTTCCTTGTCCCCCTGTTACACCGTAAGCGATTGTTTCAGCAGCTGCGGCGGAAAACGCGCCTCCGATGGCCCCCCCGGCGCAACTAGTTCCCCCCGCTGCCGACAGCGCACACCCCAGTGCTGCATGGCTTGCCAAGTACCCCACACTATTCGGATCGTAATGTCCGGGTTGCCCGTTGAATTCAGTAGCAATTGCACTCGCACCAACGACGCCTGCATCCGCAATTACACTGTTCTCAAAGGCTCGACCAAAGCTGCCTCCATACACAGCAGTGTCGATACCAGCAGTCACCAACCCTCTCTCAGCAATTGTTCCCAACGCCTGCCCGACTTCGGTCGCAGTCACGGTGCCGTTCGCTATCTTGCTACCGATCTGCTGAAGGCCCTGCGTGCCAGCGCCCAGCGCGGAGAACGCGCCTGCGGTCAAGGCCCCGGTTAGCCCGGCCTCCAGCATCTGCCCAAAGTTCAACCCGTCACCGGACGCGATCTGTCCAGCCGCGCTGCCGGCCATCGCACTAAGTGCGCCGACCGTCATTGCCATTGGCAGTGACATCGAAGCCAATGCAACGCCCAGTGCGGCTGCGGCGGCCCCTGCAGTCACGATCGACGCTGCAATTGCAATCGCAGCGACCATGAACGTCGGCAAGCCACCGCCGTCCTTCACAAAGTCGGTGTGCAGGTTGTCGCTAACCGCAGTCTGCGTAAAATTCGTACCAAGCTGCTGCTGAAGCGCAGCCAGCACCTGCTCCGTACCAGCCTGATCGACCGTGCCGTCCGCGTTGAGCTTCTGCAATGCACCACCGATCTGATCCAACGTCTGAACGTTGAGATCCATGTTCGCCGCGCTCATGAAGCCGCCCGGCTGAACTGTCGTGCCAGTGGTATCGACGTAACCACCTTTGACCTTGGCCCAAATCTGACCGACGTCGACCTGGTTCGCCTGATTGGTCAATGTGTCGGTATTGACCGTCAGCGTGTCGGAAGCAGTAATGCTTCCGGTATTCAGAATGCTGCCGCCGCTACCCTTGCCGAAATTGAGCGTAACGTCCCGTCCGGAAATGTTGCCACCGGCCGACATCGCGCTCGTATCGCTCGGCAGATAGACCTGCGGCATCAGCGCCGTAATCGTGGGACATGTAGCCGTGCCAGTTACCGTGCACGATGGGTCCGGAACCGTCTGCTCCACATACCAGAGCATCGGCTTGTCGAGCGCGCTGATCTGCGTCTGCGTCAGCGCAGTGCCAAGCTGCAGGTTGTTCGTCGTCGCGTAGTCGAGCGCGTTCTGATACAGGTATGCCTTTTCCTGCTCCGTGACGGACGTATTCCTCTTGCTGTCATACGACAGCCCGTCGATAAAGCTGGCCTTGCCGGTCTGCTGCAACGCCGCCTGCTGCAGCATCAGGTCTTCTTCCTGCGGGTTGTAGTAGAACAGCGTCGAGTTCGGTTGCAGATTTGCCGGCAGTGCCGTGAGCAGATCCTGAGGCCCCAGATTGCCCAGCGCCGAGCTACCCAGCGAGTTGTCTACAAACGACGCCTTGCCAGCAACCGGTGTTGGAAGCGCGCCGCCCACCGCACGCGGCACCGAGAGGTTCAACCCTGGCAGACTCACAGGACTGAGCGAAATCACTTGCGACGGCGCATTGACGCGCGGCGTATAGGTGTTCGCCGTCGTGATGCCATTGATGAGCTTCTGCCCCGTCAGGGTTACTGACGTGCCGATCACGTTGCCGACGTTCTCGATCTGACCACCCGAGGTGATCGTCAGATTGGGTGCCTGAATCGTCGCCGCGATATTGCCGACGGGCTGCGGCGGATCGATTGTGCCGCCAGTGCTCGTATAAGCGCTGCCGTACAGCGCCGTACATTCAGTTGGCGATCCGCACGCCCACACATCGTGACGCTTGTCGCTGCTGAACATGCCCGTCTCCTGCACCCAGTGCGAGTGCCAGTAGGCGTTCAATGTTTGCGCTTCGTTGACCACCGGACCTGCGACTGAAATCGTAGCCGTATTTCCCGCTGCAATCAGGCTCCCGACGTTCGTCAGGCTGCCAGCGTTGATCTGCAGATTGTTGCCAGCGCTGATGACTGACGAGCTGCCCGATTGCTGATCGACATAGCCTTCGCAGTAGCTTTCCTTGTAGCCCCCCGCGGTCATACAGCCCGAATACTGTTCCTTCGAGCCGTAGTTTTCATGCACTGGAACAGGCGGCGGCAGATTGTTGGTAATCGCGCCCGACACGTTGAGCGTGATGTTATTGCCCGCGACGATATTGCCCGACGTGTTGTTCAGACTGCTGGCGGGGGTCGTCGAACTCGCAGTCGAGCCAACGCCGCCGATCACGATGTTGTGACCTGCCAGCAGATTGCCGAATGTGTTGTTGATCTGACCTGCGGCGATTACAAGGTCGTTGCCGGCGTATATCGTCGCGTCGTTCTGGCTATAGCCGAACGTCGTCGTAGTGGGATTTGAGCCGCGTGTGAAGCCAGCCGTGCCGCATGCCGAATTGGGCACGCCTGTGGCACACCCGGTCTGCGTCGAATAGTTCTGCTGGTTGCCTCCCTGATTCGTCAGGCTGGCCGCGCCGATCTGAACATTGTTGCCTGCGTATAGCAGTCCCTCGTTGACCAGGTTGCCACCATAGATGCCCAGGTTATATCCCGCTGCGATCATGCCAGTCGGGAACGTGGATGTAGTGTAGCCAGTCGCCGTGGGAGCTGCACCGGGCGCAATGTTGAACTCGTTGGGTGGCAGGACGTCGACAATGGCGCAGTAGTTCTGGGCGTCGCAGCTTGTGCCGGACGCGTTACCCGTCGCTGCTACCGCGATCGTTCCAAGCGATTTAAGCTGCGCGAAGAACGCGGAATATTGGCCCTGGTCTATCGTCTGGACGGATTGGTTCAACGACGCAGGCGCAACGGCACCATTGCTCAGCGACTGAACATTAAGCGTCACGTTCCCTTGCGCCGCGATCTGGCCGCCACGGTTGGACAACGAATTGGCAGTGAGCGAGATCGAGTTACCGGCCGAAATGACGCCCGACGTTCCAGCCTGTTGCGTGGTCGTCGTTTGATTTATCGTGGGCAACGCCAGAGTAACCGACGCTATCGCGGTCGGGTCCGGCCCCGTTCCCACATACCAGAGATCTTCATACACGGGCACACTGCTATCGCCGCTCGAGCTCATGCCGACCTGGACATGACGTTCATAAAAGGTCACGGTGCCCGAGCCGGCTACGGGTTGCGAGGCGTTTAGCGCTGACGCATTAGCGCCAATGGCTTGTGTCCCTGTGGGAGAAAGAAGATCGCCGAGCGTTGCGCTCGTTGTCCCGGATGCGGGTTGCAGAAAGCCGTTCTCTCCGCCGTAGCTCTGCTCGTACCAGTATGTCTGCGTCCCTGCCACAGCCGACCAAAGCAGCGAAGGATTGGTGACTGTCGTTGTCGAGGTGGAGGTTGCCCCACTCGGCGCCGTCTGATCATTAACCACCGCCCCCGCATTGATATTGACGTTATTCCCGGCAAAGATAGACCCACCGGTATTCAGCAGCGTCCCTGCAATATTGAAGTTTGCGTCCCCCCTGGACTGGGTCGTCGCACCTTGATTGTCGTAGTTCCCGCCGGTCACAGACAGAAGGCCGCTAGCCTCCACGGTCCCGCGGTTCGTCGTGTTCCCATTCAAGGCAAGGGTGCCGTCCGCATGCATCACCGCCCCAGCAACGTTATTCAACGTCCCATTGAACGTAACGTTGCTACCGGTCACCTGACCGAAATTCGTGAACGTGCCGTTAGTAGACAGCGTCAGCGGAGCGGTTCCCGTCATCGTCCCGTAGTTATTGATGCCGTAGACGCCTGTCAGCGTCACCCCCTGCCCACCATAGTTCCAGGTACCCGTATTACTGATCGACCCGGCGGTAATGGAAAGCTGGCCGCCCTGACTGATCGTCCCCTGCGACGGATCAAACGCCATGTTCATCGCGCTGATGCCCATGTTGCGCTGTGCGAGCAACTGGCCGCCCGGGTTATAAAAGGAGCCGTTGCCGCCGTTGATCGTCAGTGAGACGTCGCCGGTCGTCGGTCCACCGGGCGCATTGGGATTGCCCGCAAAAATAATTCCGTTCTGATTGTTCAGCGATCCGGTGTTGATGTTCAGGCTGTTCACCGCCATCAACGATCCGCCGCTGTTGTTCAGCCCGCCCGCCACCGTGACATTGGTTGTCGAGCCGTTCACCAGACCCGCGTTGGTGAAGTTCGTGGCGTTGATCGTCGTGGTAGTCGTTGAAGCCAGTGACGCACTCGCCGCGTTCGTCACGTTCGGCGCCGACACATAGAGTGCGCCGCCCGAAAGCACCTGACTCGCGTTATAGAAACCGTTGCCCGCGGTCAACCGTCGTACCGCTCGCGATCTTTCCGGTCGATACGACCGACACGTCGTTGCGCGCCGTCGCCGTCACGGCATCCGCCGCCGCAACGGAACCCTTCGAGCCGCCCAGGTTCGTCACGTTCGCGCCTGAAATGGCAAGCTTGCCGTCGTCGGCCGTGATGTAGGAAAGCTTCAGGGGATCGGCAATTGCGCCGTAATCGACGTCGAAGCCGCTTTCGCGATGCTCGACGAACAACAGCCGCCAGCTACGGTCCGAGTAGCCGACCGGCGCGCCACCGTTCGTACCGCTGGAATGATCGACGATATTGTTGACGTCGCCGCCGGCGGTGATCGTCAGGGCCTTATTGGAGAGGATGCGGGCGTTCTGGTTGGTCACGGAGCCGCCCGCCGTGACCGACACGTCCCCGGCCGCGCCGAACAGCACCGCGAGCTTGCTGTCCGCGGTCGAGTGGTTCCAGATGTTGCCCGTCGCGTTCAACGTCACGGCGCCGAGCGATGCGCTGTCGAGCGTGTTGGTCTGCTGGCCCTGGATGAGCGAGCCGAAGTTCGTGATGTCGCCGGTGCTCGTGAGCACGACGCCGCTGTTGGTCGACGCCACGACGGACTGCGCCGCGGCGTCCTGCGTCAGGGCGATCCCCGCACCACTGATATTGATACCCGTCGCGGCAAGCAGACTGCTGCCCGTCAGCGACACGGCGCCGCTCGCGGCAAGTGTGGCCGAACCGTTGTTCGTCTTGAGCTTCGTGTCGGTCAGCGCAATGCCGTCCTGAACCTGCAGATCGAGATTGTTCTGCGCGGTAAGCGTGGTATTCGAAAACTGCACCGAACCGTTAGAGGACAGCGTGAAGTCGCCCAGCGTCGCATTCATCGGTCCGGCGCTGCGTACGCCCGGGCCTTTGTCGGTAACGATCAGCTGGACGCGGCCGCTCGTCAGGCTGCCGGCTGCCGTGATGTCGATGGCGAAGGAGTTCGCGGTGGCGGGCGTCGTCGGGGCGCTCAGCGTGAGCCAGTCGTTGCCGTTGTCGGTCGGCGAGACGGCTGTATTCAGCGTGACATGGCTGTTGCCCGCGACCGCCCGTATCGCGGCCGTTTGCGACGTGAAGGTGTTGGCAAGCGGCCCGTTGATCTGCAGATTCTTCGCGATCAGGTCGAGGCCGATCAATGCACCCGACAAGCCCTGCGGACCGACGACGATAGTGCCCGTGCTCGTATCCAGCACGATGTCGCGTTCGGGAAGTCCGGCCACCGGCACCGTGTCCTTGAAACTGACATGTCCGGTGGTCAGCGCCACGCGGCCCGTATTGATGAATGAACCGCCATTCACCGTAATGCCGTTGGGATTGGCCAATATCACATTGGCGCGAGATCCGAGTACGTCGATACGCCCACTGATAATGCTGGGATTGGTGCTGGTGACCTGATTGACAATCGTTCGGGCATTAATACCGACGTTGTTCAGCGAAGCGCCGGCTGCATCGACACTGAAACTCGTGTAGGTATTGCTGGAAACGCCCGCAAATGCCGGAGCGATATTAACGGTTTGGTGGCCATTTGTGGCAGTCGAAACCGTCGTCGCAGTTCCGCCGTCGACGACAATACCTGCCGCACTCGCCATCAGCGGTGCAGCAGCAAACAGTAGGAAAAGGAAATGCGTAGCGCGAACCATCGCGCGCCGGCTCCCATATATCGGGAGCCGTAAATAATACCGGCCTTCCATGCAACCCCGTCGGACAGACTCTCTCGTTTGGTTCTTGTTGATTCTTGTGCGGAGTGGGTTCTATTGACCCATGCGCCCGCATTACGAATGTCGGCCCAACGTGAGAAAACTTTAGTAAGTTTTTGAATATTTTTTACTTACTTTTTCATTACAACATCGACGCGGCAGTGGAAGGTCGTCAACTCCTTACGGATTATCTGATTCGCATAATTCCGGATTTTCCGGGGCTTTTGCGGACTGTTTTGGCTCGTTCTGGAAGTCAGCGGAGAAATGCCATATCCGTGCTATTCATTCTCATCAAAGTAATGCCCAAACTTAACCTGCTTGGTGCGGATATACCGCTCGTTTTCCTCGCGCATCGGAATGGCGAGCGCCACCCGCTCGCACACCGGAATGCCGTGCTTCGAGAGCGTGTCGAACTTGTCGGGATTGTTGCTCATCAATCGGACCGACGTGACTTTCAGCGTGCGCAAAATGCCCGCGGCCGAGTCGTACTCGCGCGAGTCGTCCGGTAGACCGAGGTCGAGGTTGGCCTCCACCGTATCGCGCCCCTGCTCCTGCAGCGCATACGCGCGGATCTTGTTCGACAGACCGATGCCGCGGCCTTCGTGCCCGCGCAGATAGAGCAGCACGCCACAGCCTTCCGCGGCGATGTAGCGCAGCGCGAGGTCGAGCTGTTCGCCGCAGTCGCAGCGGTAAGAGCCGAGCACGTCGCCCGTCAGGCATTCGGAGTGCAAACGTGTCAACACCGAGGACTTGTCGGCGACGTCGCCCATTACCAGGGCAAGGTGTTCGGCGCCGCTTTCGACCACGCGAAACACGTAAGAGGTGAACGTGCCGTAGCGCGTGGGAAGCGTGGCGGTGGCGTCGAGAACGACGCATTCGCCTGTGATTGCGCCGTCTGCCGCAGGCGACGGATCGTGAGACGTGAGCATGGCGTTAGACAGTGGTGCTGGACATGAACCCGATGAAACCGGGGATTAGGTACGGACAGGAGTTTACCGCTAATCGGCGTACCGCACCCGGATGCCCATGCATGGCGCACGGATCATGCACCACGAAAGCGCGAAAGAGGTCGACGCAAACGTCGCAATACATGCGCTGCGCTACATGAATTGCGGGCTTTGCGCGCTCCAGGTATTCCCGGACACACTCGCTGGCGCGTCGCGCCTATACTGGAATCGCCTGTCCCTGACAGCCCGCCGCGCCGGCGCGCTGCACTGCGAAACGGAGCCGCTCCATGACAACCGTTGCACAGCTTCTTAAAACGAAACCGAACCACACCACCGTTTTCACCATCGGAGCCGACGACTCCGTGTACGAAGCAATCAAGCTGATGGCCGACAAGGGCATCGGCGCCCTCGTGGTAACGGATGGCGACACCATCGCGGGAATCGTCACGGAGCGCGACTATGCGCGCAAGGTCGTGCTGATGGACCGCTCGTCGAAGGCCACACCGGTGCGCGAGATCATGAGCAAAGCGGTGCGCTTCGTGCGCCCCGACCAGACCACCGACGACTGCATGGCGCTCATGACGGAGCGGCGCATGCGCCACTTGCCGGTGATCGAGAACGACAGGCTCGTCGGCATGGTGTCGATTGGCGACCTGGTGAAGAACATCATCGCCGAACAGCAATTCACCATTCAGCAACTCGAGTTCTACATTCACGGCGAGCGTCCCTGACCGGTCCCGCTCGCTCGTCCGCGCGCGCGTCCCGGTGCGTCTCTTGACGCGTGTCGTGGCGGCATCGGCCGCAAAAAAAGCCCAATCGCTGAGCGGTTGGGCCAAGCTACCTTGCGGCAGCGGAGGTTCCTCGAATTCTGGACGGCCCCTTGTTGCAGTGGGCTCTCGGAATGCCGGGCCTGCCGGGATCTGCTCTCTGACACTTGCTCGCGCAAGGGCGAACGTGCGACCGCGCACGAGATGCGGCGACGCTGAAGTCCGCCGCACTCTCTCCATGTAGCCGCGCGCCGCTCATGCACGGCGCGCTGGCTCACGATTCGGCTCGCCCGCCCTTATTTGCCGCATATTTGCCGCCTATCTGCGGCTTATCTGCTGCTTAGTTGCCGAAGTACACCGACTTCGGACCGGTCATCGGCTCACGCACGGCGCCCGATTGCGACGAACCGCTCGTCGCGCCGCCGTAGCCACTCGTATCGGCAACCGGCTGCTGCGTTTGCGCGACGGCCGGGTTCTCCGCCTGCACGCGACGTTCGGCGGCCTGAATGTCGGCCGGATAGTACGGGTCGTTGCTCACGGCGGGGTTATAGCCGGCTCGTTCCAACTGGATCAGCTCGTTGCGCACTTCGGCGCGCGTGACAGGCTGCTGGCTCGATTGCGCGAAAGACGCGACCGGAGCGGCGAGAACGGCTGCAATAGCGACTGCCTTGATAAGCGATTTCATGATTATTACCTCCAGACTTGGTTTTATTTGCCGCGCTTGCCACACCATGTGGAAGCGAGTGATTCCAGTCTAGTCACCGGCCCACCAAGGGAAAACCCCTATTTGTGAGATACATAATTGCCCCAACTGAAAAAGTGCGACGAAATTGCCGGCGCGCCGATGCAAGGGGCATGGCAAACGTAATAGTTGGGCAGAAAGACAGCCGGGCGCTGGGCGAACTCATGAAATGGCCGCTCATATTTGCCGATCCTGTCGCCGCCGGACGGCGCGGCGGTCAGATCGGCGCGCCCTCGCCCAAGTCGGCGTGAGGCGCGATAAGCAGCTTGCGCGGTCCGCTCACGAACGCGCTGCCGGGCTCGAAAAAGCGCAACGGTCGATGCATCTCGCGTGACAAGCCGATGCGCGTGGTAACGCCGATCGGCCCCTCGCCCTTCTCTATCACGCCGACCCACAGATCGCGGCCCGCGCACAGATCCCAGCCGTCGAACGAAGGACCGATGCCGAGCGCCGTAGTCAGGCGACCGGGCCCGCGCGCCAGGTCGCGCAGCGGCACGCCGGGGCGCCGCGCCTCCATGAGCGGCAGGCCTTCGAGCGGCTCCACCGCGCGAATCAGCACACCGGCGCCCACATCCGCTTCTTCCGCCGACATATTGAGCATGTACGAAACTCCGTAGGTCAGCCTCACGTATGCATGGCCCGGCGCAAGAAACAGCGAGCCGTTGTAATGGCGGCGTCCAATGAACGCGTGGCTCGTCGAATCGCCGATCGGATAGGCCTCCGTCTCGACGATCCGGCCGCTCATGCGCCCCTCCGGTGCATCGTGAACGAGGTATTTGCCGATCATGAAACGCGCGAGCTCCGTCGCGCCGACGGGCAAATCGTCACGCGACAGCGGGATGATGGGAAGCAGCGGTTTGCGCATGCGTTGAGCCTTTGTCGATGTGTCGGTTTGTGCTTCGGTTGTGCTTCGGTTTGACCCCAGTCCGTGTCCGCTGTGCCCGGAGTGATGCCTCGGTGCATGCATTATCAGCAAACGCCACGCCCTTCCGCGATTTCGGGGGCGCCGGGCGCTGCGCCAGGACATCGAGCGCGATGGGCGACCGTTGTACCGACGCCTCATTTCCTGGCACCGGCGACCTCATTCTGGAACCAACAGGAGTATCGTGTCCTTCCGGCCCGCAGGAAGCCCTGGCCGGGCGCGTGGGCTTCGGCCCGCGCCAGCAGCCTCGCTGAGCCTGTCAGTCTGAAGCATTCGCAAGATCCGCAGCACAGTCCTTCGCATTCCTTTCCGCTGTACCCGCAGTGCAAGCAGACGGTCCCCGCCAGGGGACAAGCCTATTCACGACAAGGAGAAACAAGCATGAAAGCATCCACGGCAATGAAGATGGTCGGCGGCGCGCTGATCGTCCTGGCTTCGCTCAACGCATCCGCGCAAAGCAGCGACGCGGCGGCCGCACCGGCAGCGGCGGCATCGTCCGCGGCGACCGGCAAGCAGGCCAAGGCGGCCAACCGTGCGCTGGGCCGCAAGGTCCGCAGCGCGCTCGCCAAGACCAAGGGCGTCTCCGTCGCCAACATCAGCGTGCGCGCACGCGGCGGCGCGGTAACGCTGGCAGGCACGGTGCCCGATCAGTCGCAAATCGACCTGGCGACGCAAGCGGCACAAGGCGTAGCAGGCGTGACGTCGGTCAAGAATGCGTTGACGGTTCGTCCGGTCGGGCAATAACGGGCAGTGACGAGCGGCGCCGGCGCGCTCGTCGCGCCGGCCCGACGGGAAGCGGAGGCACAGCGTTCGGTCGGCGGGCGCCGGCATCCGCGAGACGTAAAGAGCGTTGGATAAGACGGTTGTCGTTTTTTGAGCGGTGAGCGTGAGCCGTCAGTCACGAGCCGCGAGCCTCAGCGCAAACGGCAACCGCAAGGCCGCAAGCCCCAACCCGCCCCTCTTCACCCCATCAAGAACAAGCAAAAACCAAGGAAGCCGATGACCACGCGCGCGACCGTCTTGCCCCGCTGGACTCTGGCCGTGCCGTTTATCGCGTGGATCGTGCTCGGCGCAGCCTACGCGTTGCCGGGCAACGGCCTGCTGCTCGCACTGGTGGGCGTCGCGCTGTGCTCGGCGGTGTTCGCGGCCGTGCATCACGCCGAAGTCGTCGCGCACCGCGTCGGCGAACCGTTCGGCACGCTGGTGCTCGCGATCGCGGTCACCGTCATCGAAGTGGCGTTGATCGTTTCGGTCATGCTGACTTCCGGTCCTGAGAAAGCCGGCCTCGCGCGCGACACGGTGTTCGCCGCCGTCATAATCGTCTGCAATGGGATCGTGGGACTGTGCCTGCTGGTGGGCGGCATCCGCCATCGCGAGCAGGATTTTCAGATCCGCGGCGCAGCGGCGGCGCTCGCCGTGCTGGCGTCCCTCTCGGTGCTGACGCTCGTCATGCCGAACTACACGACGACGAGCGCCGGCCCCATGCTCGCGCCGTCGCAACTCGCGTTCGCGGGCGTGTCGTCGCTGGTGCTGTACGGCGTGTTCGTGTTCGTGCAGACGGTCAGACATCGCGACTACTTTCTCGCCGGCGTGCCCGACGAAGACGTGCATGCCGCGCCGCCTCGCGCCGGGCTCGCGCTCGCGAGCGGCGGCCTCCTGCTGATGTGTCTCGTCGCCGTGGTGCTGCTCGCCAAGCTGTTGTCGCCGGTCGTCGAGACAGCGGTTGAAAACGCGGGCGCGCCGCCCGCGGTGGTCGGCATCGTGATCGCCGCGCTGGTGCTGCTGCCGGAAGGCCTCGCCGCGGTCCGCGCAGCGCGCGCGGACCGCTTGCAGAACAGCCTGAACCTCGCGCTCGGCTCGGCGCTCGCCAGCATCGGCCTGACCATTCCGACCGTCGCGGCCGTGTTTCTGTCGACGGGCCAGCCACTCGTGCTCGGCATCGACGGCAAGGAAACGGTCCTCCTGTTGCTCACGCTGCTGGTCGGCACGCTGACGCTCAGCACCGGACGCACGACCATCCTCCAGGGCGCCGTGCACCTGTCGTTGTTCGCCGCCTACCTGTTCCTGTCGTTCGCGCCCTGACGGATTGCACGCGTCGCGCGCTTTTGCGCGCCTACTCTTCCCAATGCGCGGCGATCCAGTCGCGAAACAGGTTGAGTTTCTGCTGATGGGCAACCGAGTCCGGATAGACGAAGTAGTAGCGCCAGCCGGTCTTCAGCACCGTATCGAAAGGCCGCACGAGACGCCGCGCGGCCACGTCTTCATCGATCAAGGCGAGATCGCTGATGGCCACGCCGAAGCCCTGCAACGCCGCGTTGGTCGCCATGTCGAGCGTGTCGAAGCTCGGGCCGTGTTCGGCGTCGATCGCGCGCGCATGGGCCGGGTCTGATTCGGCCACCTTGGCGAGCCACATTTTCCAGTCGCGATGATCGCGCGTCGGATGCAGCAGCGTATGACGCGCGAGATCGCCGAGCCCGGCGAGCGGCTTGTCCTTCAACAGATCAGGCGCGCACACGGGCGTGAGACGCTCCTCGAAAAGCGGCACCGACTGCACGTCCGCGCCCGGCGACGAGCCGTAAATGATGGCCGCGTCGAACGGTTCGAGCTGGAAATCGACGTCGTGCTGCCATGTCGTAGTGATCTGCACATGCAGATCGGGATACTCGGTCTGAAAGCGCATGATCTTCGGCAGCATCCAGCGCATCACGCAGGTCGGCACCTTCAACGCGAGGTCCGTGCGCTGCCGCGTGAGCCGCAGCGAAATGTCCTCGATGCGCGCGAAGCTTTCCTTCACCGCGGGCAGCAGCATCTCGCCCTCGGCAGTCAGCGTGAGCCCTTTCGCGTGCCGCTTGAAGAGCGGGAACTTGTAGTAATCCTCGAGCGCGATGATCTGCCGGCTCACCGCGCCTTGCGTGAGGCACAGATGGTCGGCGGCGCGCGTGAAGCTGCGATGGCGCGCGACTGTTTCGAAAATCTGCAAAGCGTTGAGCGGCGGAAGACGTCGCATTGAAGTGTCCGGATAAGAAAAATTCATGGGAGCAGCTGACCGGCGCTTTGCGCCTGCAGCGCCTGTCTGCCCACAGGATACGCGATCCACACAGGGCGGAGCCAGTCGCGGCGAACCCTCGCCGCATGTGCGCCGCTCATGCAATCCACGCCGCGATTGGCCGGCGGCCCGCGCCGCGCACCATCAGGGGGCGCATTCTTCGCAAGGTGCACCGGAACCGAGCTTTACTCATGCCTCCGCGCCAATCCGCCGCCGCGCGGAATATGGACGTTAACCCGAATGCGCCAGCACAGCGGCCTTCTGCGCGCGTGCACGCGCGGCCGGACAGCATCGCCGGGCGGACCGCGCATGAGCTTACGTCATGCCGCCCATGCGCATATTTCGTTTGTTGAGGGATTTTGGCAAACCTAGAGTGCATCACACGCGACGCATGACCCGCATCGTCCGCATTCCCTCAGCGTCTCACTGGAATGCGCCGGGGCCGTCGCGCGCGCTCATCCACCGGCAACAGGCGTTCAACACGGGAGTCCGCCATGCAAGCAATCAAACGGGGCAGAAGGCAAGCCATCAAGACGATCGGCGCCGCGCTCGCCGCTTCCACGTTGCCCATGCCGTTCGTCAATCTGCGCGCGCAGCAGCAGAATTTCAGCGGCAAGACCTTGCGTCTTCTGACATGGTCCGACGACACCGGCGCCGCGGCCCTGCGCAACATCGCCGCCACCTTCACCGCGAAGACCGGCGCCAAGGTGATCGCGGATCGCGCCGACGGCACGTCCGGCATGGTCGCAAAAGTCAAGGCCGCGGGCGATCGTCCTACCTACGATGTCATCACGCTCGCGGGCGTCGGCGCAGCCGGCCTCGGCGACGCCGGCCTGCTGCTGAAACCGGACCTCGACAAGCTGCCGAATCTGAAGGAAGTCGCGCCGCAGTACCGCACCGGCGCGAACGGCTTCGGCATCGGCTATCTGCTGTGGTCGGACGGGCTCGTCTACAACACGTCGACGGTCAAGAGCGCGCCCGCCTCCTACGAAGCGCTGTGGGATCCGAAATATTCCGGCCGCGTGTTCCTGCCGCCGCCCGAATGGGCCGAAGCCGTCGATCTCGCGATCATCGCCGCAAAGATGAACGGCGGCTCGCAGCAGAACATCGAGCCGGGCTTCAAAAAGCTGATGCAGCTGAAAGAGCACGTCATGACGCTCGGCGAAAATCCGAACCAGGTGGCCGACCTCTTCCGTACCGGCTCGCTCGACATCGGCGGCATCTATTCGCCGGCATTCTTCCCCGAGCAGATCCGCAAGCCCGAGTACAAGATGGCCGTGACCTACGGCATGAAAGAAGGCTTCGCCACCCAGCTGATGTTCACGGTGATTCCGAAGTCGCATCCCGGCGACCTCGATCTGATTCACGCGTTCATCAACCATTCGCTCGATGCCGGCGTGCAGGGCCGCATGGCCGCCGACGTGCTCAACGGTCCAGTCAACTCGAAAGCAATGATCCCGGCCGAAAGCCGTGCATTTGTGCCGAGCCCGCAGCAAATTGCGGAAAAAGCCGTGCTGCATGACGACAAGGCGCTCGCCGCGGTGCAGCCGGCGTGGATCAAGCGCTACACCGAAATCTTCTCGGCATGACGATGATGCTCGCGCGCTTCTCGCGGCGGGCCTCGGCGGGCCCGGCCGCGGACCGGGCCACGGACCCCGCGCTGCACCCGCGCTCCGAGGCCGCCGCCGACATCCCCGCCGCGAGCCTTGCGCAGACGCTGCGTCCCTGGCTGCTGCTCGCGCCGATCCTGCTGTTTCTCGCGGTGCTCGGCGCGGCGGCGCTCGTCGTGCTGCGCATGAGCTTCGGCACGCAAGGCAGCGAATGGCACGGCTTCACGCTGCGCAACTATGCCGACCTGCTCGACGGCTACTTCATGAAGTCGCTCTGGCTCACGCTGAAGCTCGCCTTCCAGAGCATGCTCTGCGCGCTGGTGCTGGCCATTCCGGTCGCGCTCGCCATGGCGCGCACGCGCTCGCGTCTCGCGCGGCGGCTCCTGCTCGCGGGCGTGCTGCTGCCGCTCCTCGTCAATCTGCTGCTGCAAGGCTATGGCTGGCTGATCATCCTGGGACCGGCCGGCCTGCTCAATCACGCGCTCTTCGCGAGCGGCCTGCTGCATCGTCCGTTGATGTGGCTGTATCGCGAAAACGGCGTGCTGCTCGGGCTGATCCAGACCGCATTTCCGCTCGCGGTGCTGCCGCTCGCAAGCGCGATGCGCGCCGTCTCCACGTCGTATGAAGAAGCCGCCGCGACGCTCGGTGCGACGCGCTGGCAGACGTTGCGTCATATCCTGCTGCCGCTCGCGCTGCCGGGTCTCGTGTCCGGCGCGCTGCTCGTGTTCGCCTACAACGCGAGTGCGTTCGCCGTCCCGCTGCTGCTCGGCGGACGCCGCGTGCCGATGCTCGCCGTGCTGGTCCACGATCAGGTCGCGCCTTTGCTGAACTGGCCGGCGGCGTCGGCCTCCGGCGTCGTGCTGATGATCGCGACGCTCACCGTGATGGCGCTTTCGCAACGACTCGTGCGCCGCACCCAGCGTCTTGCCGAGGAGCCCCACGCATGAGCACGCCGCTTCACACCGCGCGCCTCGAGCCCGCGCCGCGCTCCCCCGGCTCGCCGCGTCCCGCGCGTCTGCCGCATGTCATGCCCGGGCAGCTCGGCAAGCTCACTGCGCTCGTCGCCGGGATCGTGCTGTTGCTCGCCGCCCTGCCGATTCTCACGATGATCGTGATGTCGTTCAGCGCGGCCGACACACTGGAATTTCCACCGCACGCGTACAGCCTGCACTGGTATCGCGCGGCATGGCAAAGCTTCGTTTCGCCGGATGCGACGCAGTCGCTTTCGATGGGCGCCGCACTCTCCACGAGCCTCGTCGTCGCGCTTTCGACCATGCTGATCGCGACGCTCGTCTCCGTGCCCGCGGCCTACGCGCTCAGCCGCTACCGTTTTCGCGGCAAGCCCGCGGTCGAGCAGCTGGTCGCCTTGCCGCTCGTCTATCCGCTCGTGATGCTCGGCCTGTCGCTGCTGCTGGTGTTCAACGTGCTGCCCGTCGATCTGGGCGTGTTCCGCCTCGTCATCGCGCATGTGATCCTGGCCTTGCCCTTCACGGTAAAGAACTGCGCGGCGTCGGTCGCGTCAATCGGCCCGGAGTTCGAGGAGGCGGCCTGCGTGATGGGCGCGAGTCCCGGCCGCGCGCTCGTCGACGTGATTCTGCCGCTCATGCGGCCGGGCATTCTCGCCGGCATGCTGTTCGCGTTCATCGTGTCGTTCAACGAATTCACGGTGACGTTCTTCCTCTACAGCATCGACACGATGACGTTGCCGGTCTGGCTCTACAGCCGCACGGTGTCGTCGCTCGACCCGACCGTGTTCTGCTTCGCGGTGTTTATCGTCGCGATCGATTTCGCGCTGATCTGGCTGCTCGAAAAGCTGATCGGCGACGAAGGTGTCGCCCTTTGACCGCAGCGCCAACCGAAGCTTTCCGCAGGAGCCTCTCATGACCCATTTGACCTTGCACGCCGTGACGCGGCGCTTCGGCGCGGCGCATGCCGTCGACAGCGTCGATCTGAGCGCGCCCGACGGCAAGCTCGTGTGCTTTCTCGGCCCGTCCGGCTGCGGCAAGACCACCTTGCTGCGGATGATCGCCGGCCTCGAGACGCCCACGTCCGGGCGTATCGAGTTCGCGGGCCGCGACATCACGCGCGTGCCGGCCAATCGGCGCGACTTCGGCATGGTGTTCCAGTCGCTCGCGCTGTTTCCGCATATGACAGTCGCGCAAAACGTCGCCTATCCGTTGAAGTTGCGCAAGACGCCGCAGCGGGAACAGGCGCGCCGCATCGCCGAACTGCTGGAGATGATCCAGTTGCCGCATATGGCGAGCCGCCCGGTCACGCAGCTCTCCGGCGGCCAGCGGCAACGCGTGGCGATTGCGCGCGCGATTGCGTCGCAACCCAGATTGCTGCTGCTCGACGAACCGCTCTCGGCGCTCGACGCCAAGCTGCGCGAGGCGATGCAGGTGGAAATCCGCCTGCTGCAACAGCGGCTCGGCATCACCACGATCATGGTCACGCACGACCAGCGCGAGGCGATGACAATGGCCGATGAAATCGTCGTGATGGAAAAAGGCCGCATCGCGCAAGTCGGCAAGCCGCTCGACATCTATCGCGATCCGGTGAGCGAGTTCGTCGCCGACTTCATCGGGCTCGGCAATATCCTGCCGGTCACTTACGACGGCGCGGGCGCCGTGAG